>Ga0206131_10002928_pt1 | contig 20135 bp, 21 predicted proteins | sample Helgoland_Spring_FD_148636 | JGI IMG/M metagenome (GOLD analysis project Ga0206131, IMG submission 148636) | Pelagic subsurface seawater microbial communities from Kabeltonne, Helgoland, North Sea - Helgoland_Spring_Bloom_20160517_1 | ecosystem: Environmental > Aquatic > Marine > Epipelagic ...
AGGAACATTCAATGCGTACCTACCTGGACCGGTCGATTCTTGTAACTGTTTTTGAATTCTTAATTTATCGTCATGAAACCGTGTAAACATACTATAAACATAGATTATTTCTTTATGAAAATGGCCTATATCTCTGGTTCTTCTCAATCACTAAATTACTTGGCATTTCTAATGGAACACGCCCTTCAGGATGAATTGATGCATGTTGCAAGTAAGTACTCTTTGGGTATATTTGTTCTTGTGGCTCTTCAAGATTTGTCATTCCAATACCAAATAATTGAGATTCAACTTGTACATGCTTTCGTGTGAATTTATTTCTTGGTATCTGTGCTGGGTTCATACCAAAGTCAGGTAGATAGGTAGTCGCTGCAACTCCGTGATCTGGAAGTAATGAATAATCTTCTACCAGACGATTTGATGCCTTTTCTATTCTATAATTCTTTTCACTATTTTTATTGCGTGTTGATGCCATAATATACATTCACAAGATTATAATTTATACCGAATTATTCGCCAACGTTTTCATTAATTCATCCATCGCATCGGAACACTCGTCATGGTCAATATGTAAATAGTGATCACGTAAACATTTGTAAAACAAATGAAAATGTGTGTACGACAACAGATATACAATTGATGTATCTATTTCACACGTATAATAGGTTGAGCATAATGCGTATAATTTGTCAAAATGGACTATATTCATCGTAGTTTGTTGTATTAATTCCATTTTTTTGGAAATTGTTTCTGGACTGTACTCAGAAACTCGAAAGAATGCTAAAAATTCGGATTGGTACGTTTCATTTGTCTCTATATCATCTACTATGTCTGGATACAGTAAATAGTTCTTATCCAAATATAAATTTAAATGAATAGTATCCATTGCTACTCATTTAACTAAAAATGTTTCTATATGCTTAATTGATTACTTCCTTTACCTTTGAAAATATTTTCTTTGAATGATGTTCAATAAAATCAACAAATCCTGCAGTTCCTTGTTGTAAAAATAATGCAATAACGAACGACCCTACACCTAGCACGTAAACATGAAACCAATGAGGAGGACACTCATCTAGACCAAATTTAGATGCTACACTACAATGCGTTTGATGAGAAAACAGCCCCCAAAATAGGGCATTTAATAAAAAGAATAGAAACAGTAACGTTTTTAACATTTATATACTATGAGTAGAAAATTATTGGAATTATTTTATACAACAATAATCCATATCTAATACAATAAAACAATAAATCAATAAACAACTTCGCTATTGTATCACCATCTAATTTTTATTGTCTCTTACCATATCTCTTGAAGGAAGTCCACCACGAATCCAGTTTTCATCGGCAGATTCTTCAATCAGGTTAGACGGATTGGCCACAGATTCTTCAACCGATGGAATCAACGGGTAATTGCTATATGTCATGTAAGACACTTCACTAGATGGATTCACACTTTTGCGGTTGGTGAAGGTATCCCCTTGTAACAATTGAGATTCCATATCAACGTTCGTCTTACCACGCCCTAAATAAGGTATCGTTAAATACTGTCTCTCTTGTAACACTAATTTATTTACAGGAGTTGTCTGTTCAGCACCGATACTGAGTTCCGAATTCTGATCAATATTACATCCACCGATCCCTACGCCATGGGAACCTTTGTAGAATACATTTGGTTGATTTAATGCAAACTGAATTGGTTTCTTCATATCACATTCATTCGCAAAATGATTTTCTAAAAGGTAATTACCGCTTTTCACATTCTGTATATCACTTTCGCTCAAAGTACAGGAATCATTACCAATACGACCCATGTTATTAAAGGTGTAATCACTTATATCTGCCATTCTATATAAAAAGAATATATATTATTTTTATAAATCATTAATAATTTATGTGTCTTGCATCTTTTTTCGCACAAGCAAATTCATTCCCTTCTTTACATGATGTCATTGTTCCATAACAAAAATCAGCAAAAGAAGCTTGGTCGTTGGGGATTTGGGTATTCGCATTCGTATGAAATGGAATCATTGATTCTTCAAACATATAATTATCTCCTAAATCGCGAAACAGTCGTTTATCGATATCTTTATTTGACACATTCACATCCTTTATCATTTTCTTTGTTGCGTTATTAATATCTTTGTTGATATCCTTCATATAAGCGGGTGGAGCAGACTTGCGTGTTGGATTGTCATGAATATCAGTTACTAAAACATTACCCATAGGGTTTGCTGCGTTCACTTTTTCGTAGTGCTTGTCGTATTTCTTCATTTTCTTTTGGACATCATCCACATTTTCCCTATACTTTGGCTTTGAAAGAAAACTCTCTTTCTCCACCCTTCTTGTATTTAAATAAAACAAAATATACACAATACCTATCGTAATAAATCCGGTTGCGAAAATCTTGAATGGTCGTCGTAATATTACTACGCCTAAAGTTGTTAAGAGAATGACAAGTCTGCTAATCGCATTTAACTTTTCATTGTATGACATTGAGTCTTTGGGCCAAAGTTGTAATATCTTATCATTTTTCATTAGAATTGTAGGATCATTAAACCAAAACGTTTCTTCACTCATTACCTATATATATAATCCATTATTTTTTCTCATCTACTACCTTATATATTTCATATTGTACATACGTTTAGTTGTCTACTTCTTGGACTTTTTCTTCTTCTTTGATTTTGCAACTGACCTTTGTGGTTTCTCTCCTGCGGAATATGTGGTGAACTCTAGTTCTTCAATTTCTTTTTCAGTCAATTGAACTTGATTTTCCTGTTGTTCCTGTTGTTTCTTTCTAATTTTCTCCAACATGGCTTCTTTCTGCTTCTGACGCTCTTCTAATTTCTGCTTCATTCTATCCCTCGTCTGGTTTTGTGCCATTGATTTTTGAAATGCATTCATGTTAAATTTACCTCCTTTTGGCATATTCATATTATTGAACATTTTCCCTAGATTATCCATTCCAGGCATATTTTTCATTTTATTCATTAGCTCAGAAGCCTCTTCCATCAACTCACTTTCCTTTATCTCTCCACTTTTTATCTTACTGTCTAATTTGCCACCAACTGTTTTTACTAAATTCATAATCGTTTGCGGATTCTTCATTAGTTTGCGAAAGACAGAGTCAATATTATCACCATCTTGCATATCCAGATTAAGAGACTTGGCTGTTTCTTCCGCTATTTCACTTGCCAACTTCCCAATTTTGCCTTCTAACATCTCTTGGATATGGTCGTGAATTGTTTCAGGCGAAGGGATGTCTTTGAATTGTTCTGTATTTTCTTCACTGCCTGATAAGTCTGACATATTCTCAAACATGTCTTGAATTCCATCCATTGTATTTGCCAATTTCTCTTTCAATTCATCCTCGTTGATTGCTTCAAATAGCTTCGCAGTGTCTCCGAAAGATGTTTTGTCTTCTAAATTGTTTACTGTAGAAAATAGAATGAGTTGTAAGTATTTCCATATCGTTTCCTTGGTATTCGACGACACTTCTGGTAAATTCCATAAATACCGGAAATCAATATTGGGTAAAAATTCACAATTGATCGCTGTATCCTTGAACATATCATCATTCTGATACAAAATATCAAAAAACCTTTCGGGTAAAACCTTCTGAATATGCTGCTCAATGTGAGTTATGTTCAATTCATTGTTGCAATGAAGATTGTCAATTTTTGATTGAATTTCAGGAAACGTCTGTGACAAATCAGTTAATAGATCTTGTACTACTTTGATCAATCTCTCGTTTGAATTCTTCTTCTCATTCTCATTACAACCATCATCGTTTGTATTATCGTGTACTTGTGAATCAGACATGTATATTTACAAGTACTTATTGAATGTTTAAATCAAAATCAATCCTATTATACTTCATGATACATGATAGATAATTTTGACAAATTTTGAATATATTTCATGGCTGTAGCCTGATCGTCCGTTGTCATCTCGCGTATGGAATCGCGCAATGACTCAATGCTCTTTAAAATTTTGTCTCCACTTTCGTAATTTGATAGATCACTTTGATAGTTCTTTTCAATAAAAAAGGAAGCATCGCCTCTATTGATTTCGTCCTTATATTGAATCGCTATACATTGATACCATGTACTCAAAATGAGCTTTGGATTCACTTTCCTTAACATTGTTAAACTATTGCGAGTATATGCTACCTGCGTACTATCCGGAAATATGCTATACACCGCGTCCAGAAATTCAGTGAACTGGTTATTGAATGCGGTCAAAAATGTTTTTTGTGAAGACATATAACAATACAACTATATTTTTCTAATTCATTTTCCCTAATTAATATCTTGACATTTGCATCTCTTTGTTTCGTTGTGATAGTAAGTTCTCCATAGAAACGCCATCCTTTTCGCCGATTTTATCAGGGATGTAATCATCTGGAGGGGTGAAAATTTGGTCATTACCATTAACAGTAACATAATTGTACATTTGACGAGTCCCGCCCGTTCCTTTGGCCTGTAAATCTTCTACACTTGTATCCAGAAAACTATAATTATCAGATAATACGCCTGTCATAGAACCTCCTAATGTAAACGCTGATGGCTCATCAGGTACGTTCATGAATGACGCAGGTGGACTATTGGACGCTTCTTGCATGGTATCATTTCTACCCCCAGAACTATTCAGTGTAGGTAATTGTTCCATTAATTGTGATTGGAAAAACTCGCTGATTTTCTCTCCGAAATAGATTTCATTATTTTGATTCAACAACAATAATGCGGGGACTTTACTAACATTCGGGGGCAGAAGAACCTTGTGTCCATTTTCCAAGTGAACATGAATCTTACCACTATTATCCTTACTTCGTTTATCTATACATACAAAATGAATGGCTTGTCGTGCAGAAGATTTTCCAAGCACTTGTAATAAAGATTTACAATTATCGCAGAAATTGCTATAATATAAGACACTGCTCATAATTCTTACTATTTACTATATACTTATATGTTTTTTATTATGTGTTTATAAATATTATAAAATACACATTCTGCAATAGATGTAAATAAAAATAAAAATTGAAATAGAAATGATTTAAGTTTTAAATATATAAATATCATATAATGGAACCTGAAATTATCGAGAAACGCGAATCCAATGGAATACTTCAGTTTACTCTTGGAAATGTAAATGTAAGTATTGCAAATGCATTGCGACGTATACTTCTGTCTGAGATTCCTGTCATCGTATTCAAAACTTCTCCTCATGATAAGAATGATGCTGTCATATTATTTAATAATACACGTATGAATAATGAGATTTTGAAACAACGTCTCAGCTGCATTCCAATTTATATCAACGATATTGAGAACTTTCCTCTTTCACAATATATTTTAGAAATAGACAAAGAAAATGATTCTGATATCATTCAATATGCCACTACGAAGGATTTTCAATTGAAAAATACAATGAATGGACAGTACTTGGCAGAACACGAAAGAGATAAAATATTCCCTCCGGACCCCATATCGAATCAGTATATTGACTTTGTTCGTCTACGCCCACAGATGAATACTATACAAAAAGAAAAAATTCACCTGACATGTAAATTGTCGATTTCAAATGCAAAAGAAGACGCTATGTTCAATGTCGTATCCACTTGTGCATATGGAAATACTAAAGATGAAGTTAAAATAGCTGAAGTATGGAGTAAGAAACATGAATCGCTAAAACAATCGGGTATGGCGGAAGATGAAATTGCATTCGAGAAAAAAAATTGGATGAGTCTTGATGCACAAAGGTATTCGGTACCAAACAGTTATAACTTTACAATTGAATCAATAGGAGTTTATTCAAATATGGATCTCTTTCACAAAGGATGTCAAATTCTTGTATCAAAATTTGAAAATTTCCGACAGAGTATTCAAAACGATGAAGTTATGATACATGAAGCACAAACTACCAATTCTAATTTTTACGACATTATATTAGAAAATGAAGATTACACTATGGGAAAGGTATTAGAATATCTTGCGTATAGAGATTACTTTGACAATGGTAAAATACTGAACTTTTGTGGCTTTCAAAAAATTCACCCACATGACGATTACAGTATTCTACGAGTTGGCTTGATTGAAGACACTGAAGAAACTAAAATCTTCAAGGGTGTGAAACATACCGATCGTATCAAAGGCATTTTAAATTCTGTATGTTCTTCTGCAGAAGCTATATTCAATCATATCAATACTCTCATATAAAAAAGTTTCTTATATTAAGAAATAAATGCTATCTACTTATACCTACTTATTACTACTAACCTGCTTACCTTCTTATACATTACTTTATTCGGTTTGTGCCACATCAATTGATGTATCTGCTTTTTTATTCTCTTTTGCGGTTCTCTCTTCAGAGTTTTTACGGTGATGGTAATTCATTGCAAACATCAAGACATTCGAGGGAAGACTATTGACATATTGTATGACCATATGTTTCGTAATACACATTTTGGTTAATTTATCTCCAGACTCATCAACATCGTGTAGATTTACACCTTTCAAATCATTCTTATAGAATTGATGTAGATTATACATATGAGTCCTATACTCAAAAGGATAATTCGTCAAAGTAGTCTTCGGTCCAAATTTTAATTTTGTAATGAAACAAGACACGTAATTATCATACAAATTCTGTGTAAACTCATGTATTTTCTCTTCATAAGCTTCTAACTCATCTGCATCATTTGGGAAATATCGCAAGTATTCTTGTACACGACGCTTTTTTCTGAGCTCCAAATACTGGAACTCTAATTTGGGATTATTACCACGCAATTGTCGTGCATGTTCAAATACCGGGTTTCGCAACTTTGTACGTTCCCCCGTCTCAACACAGCGAACGACGATACCCATGCTCTGGGTACCATGATTCACCTTCTCAACTTTGTCTTTTAGTTGCGCAGGTGTCGCGAAGAGTTCATTGTGGTATTTTATACTAATTTCCACAGTTGTTTCGTTGAACTGGTCTTGTAGATCATTTAAATTCGCGACGCGATGAATCGTATGCTCTGTATTATTAATTGCATATGCATCAATCAGCCATACCATAGGAGTAGAGAATGTATTGACTATTCTATTCTCAGGATGCACAAATACGAAACTATAACATAGGGACTTATCTAACATATCTTCTGTCAGGGAACAGTATGAACATGCATCCCAGAACATCTCGCGAAAGGAAGTTGTCATTTTCCCTTGCTTTTTGAAAAATGTTCCTGTCGCACTCATAATACCCTTTGTAGCTATCTCCCATGCTTCAAGAACGGGTTCCCAAAACATGTTTATCATCGTTCCTTCCACAAATTCTTCAATTGTGTAGGTATAGTCATTCGTGTGTGCTATGTTTTCGAATGAACTCAATGTATCTTCGCCAAAGTGGTCATTGATGAATTCATCATAAGGCACACTTTTACCAGGACCATACGCAACCAATGAACCACTTGGGTTGTAAATCAAAGAACGAAAAGGGCGAATATTTTTATTGGTTTTCAAATCAGTTTTTTTGTATTGAACAATGACATAAGGAGAATTTTTATAGGTAATTTTTTTGAATGACAAGGAAGGGTAAGACGACAATGAAGCTTCTTTACTTACTGTCTGGTTTTCCAACATCATTTTCACGTGAGCTGATATCTCACTGAGGGGGAGAGTATTATCGAAGACAACGGGATGCATATTGACTGAAGTCATTATTCTGTATTTTGTATATACATATAATGCTTTAATCACTTTCAATTTTTTTTGTTAAATGAAAAAAAATCTACTATCAATATAATATATGTCATACTCATTATTATTAGGAGACATTATCCGTATCCAAGCTCCAAAAAATAAGGATATAGACACGAACATATACTTAATTGATTATATTGACGATAAAAAAGTTTTATTACAATCTCCATCTTCTAATTATGAACTCACTATTCGTGACAATAGATTCACAGATGAGACCATTATTCAGCTTGAATTATTATATCGCAATGATAAAATAGGTTTCGTAGAACAAAATGATTACACTATTGGTAAATGGCTACATATATACTTTGCTGGACAATTCCCCTTTATTGTGACAGGTGAAATCACCAATATTGAAGAAGACGCGATTGAAGTAAAAACGCATCCACAAGATGAAATTATTTATATCGATTTTGCCTACAAAGGATTACCACAACACTTGTTTATTGAAAAAATAGTACTATTAGATGCATCACCTTTACATAATACTGATACGCAAAGTTCTATAGGTGATACTGATTTGAAAAATGATACCAACGATGACTTTGACGCAAATGTTTCCGCGACACAACAAAACGATGTTTCCAACAACACAGACACAATGACGGTCTCAAATGTTGAGAATGACGAGACCGATAACTTTATCGTGGAAGAAGACGATTTCCATCCAGACGAAGTTTTCGACATTCCACAAGAACCAATTGAAGTTCATTTAGAACAAGCTATGCAAACTATGGACGAAATAATATTGGGCGAAGAATTAGGATCCGTTGAACAATTCGAAAAGGTCGATTCATCACAACAGAGATATGGTATTGATCTTCAAACAAATGATTTATTGAATAGTATTTTATCATTGAGTTCTTCTAAACAGTCATTAGAGGTTCAAGCTAACGCACATGTCATTATTCAACGTTATAAAGAATTACGTGAATCATTCACCCAGTTTGATGAATTTAAGAACCCCGATGGAATAAAGCACAGAGGAGACAATTATAAACCACTTGTAAATAGTTTATTGTACTTACGAAACACCTTTCCATGGATTTTACCCATAGTATCACACAAAAGAAAGGTTTATAGCGTGGAAGGTGTTGGCGATGAGAGCGACTATCGTTCTGATTTTTCGGAAATGTCAATGAATGATGAGTTAGAACTCATTCAGAAACTAGGAATTAACAGCCAAGGGGAAGATGGACACTATAATGCATATATGTCAAATATCCAACGAATTTTCACACCTGTCCTTCCTCCTATGATGAATGATATGGAAAATTACTGGAACACACCACTACAATCTTCCTTTATGAATTGTATTGTGGAGAATACGGATAGATACACGTCAACTACGATATCTGATGCAAGGGGTGATCTTGTTCTCAACAACAAACAATTTATGATCGAAAATTATTTACGAGATGAAGTCTTATATGTGAAAGGTTTTATTGTTTTGCCATTCTCAGTTGCAAATACATACTCAAGTCAGGATTACTTACGGAACAAAATGTTTTTAAATAAGATAGAATTAGATGTCTTACAAACAGAACAAGTTTTCAAAAACCAAAGTATTCATAATATCTACGTACATGAAGATAGACCTCATACTATTGATTTTGAATTGTACGGTAAAAAACCGGTTCGATACGAATTTGAAAGTAATGTAGAATATACAAATAATTTGTTTCAAAACTTGTTCGAAAAAATGATACCCAACACAAGAGAGCTCATTATGAATTATCCAATGAACAATTATCCGTCATTCAACAGTGTAGTTGAACAACTTGAGGCATTTCATATTACCAGTGATGATGTAAGTTATAAAACATATGAAGTTATACAAAAAAAGGTTCTTGCTTTTCAACAGGAGTTACTAGCAAAGAGGAAGACGAATGATTTACTTTTTAAACAATATAAAACACGTGCAATGGATTTGCAAAAAGACGTATCGACACGTACTTCACATAAGGACGACAACATCGATATACAATATCAACATTACCAACATGAAAGTCGCACTGATATAAGTCAAAATGAAGAAAACCAAAACGAAAATAATTTCACAACACATGAACAATTATATCACATGACTGTTTCTGATGAAGGAAATGTTTTTCACATTGCCAACGCAATCAAGAATATTCCACTCATATCAGAACGAAATCTACAAGATACATTGAAATACTACGATGATAAATATAATAAATCCCTTCATTCGACCGATGACTGTGAGACAATCAATGTTTCCAAAAAATACTCAGGTGTTTCGGAACTGGAGCAAGATAACGAAAAAGAGATATACTATGACGCTAACTATGATGACACTGTCTACGATATAATGGATGTGTATAAATCAGAGGAGTCTAAAATGGAGAAGCAAGAATTTTTCTTGTTTTTAAAAGATAAACTTCAAAATGTGAATGGTCTTGACGAAATATTATCCGAAATCACGGCAGAATCGTTGATAGAAGGTAAACGTAAAGTACGTGAAAATGACGTTGCTTTCATTGAAAAATTTGATGAAGATGGTATCGAATATATTTACTTTCGTAGAAAAGAGAATGTATGGAAACAGGATGAACTGCTCACCAAAAAGCACAATAAAAATATGGCTATTATGATGAATGAAAAAACAAATGATCACAATGTGGGTAAGGAATTATGTAATACCAACACTGATTGTCTGAAAACCAACAATGATTGTGAAAATATGCATTCATTGTATACTGAAAAACAAAGAGAATTATTAAAACGAATGATACATGAATTTGAACACGAACACGTATTGAGAGAAGATAGAACTACCGCTGAAATGGAAAAAATATTTGAAAAGAAAAGGATGATGTTGAATAAAATAAAAATATTACGACAAAATGATAATAATAAATACGTGAAATTTGAAAAAATGTTAGCAGGTTATATTGATGAAGAATTGAATCAAGAATATTCACCTCATATAGATGTTTTCGATAGAATCATGAGAGAACAGGATATTTCTATTAAATATGATAATTTAATACGTTTTGCATTCAAGTATACACGAGAAGCGAGTGACACTGAATGCTCTGGGTGGAGATATTGTCTGGATACCAATTTGAAACTGATGCCAAATTTTCTTTATCTGCTTGCAATGAGCTATACCCAACAGAATGAATATCAACTGGAACTAAAACGTATCTGTAAATTGTATGGTAAAGCAAGTGATGACGGCGATTCATGGGTTGACAAGTACAGTGGTATGGTTATATGTATGAATGATTATAGTAATGCAGATACTTATGATGAAACGGGGCGTAAAGTTGTTCAGGATAAATTGGACGAGAAAGACGAATTCGATGAAGTGGTTGAATCAATGAACAAAGACGATAACAATGATGAGAGCGAGGAAGACGAAGATTTCATCTTTGAGGTGAATAATATGTTGGACAACGCTGAACAGAACCACGCTCAACCTAATTCGGAGAGTGAACGCATATACCTGAATTTGGATTTGTTATTACGAAAAATGTCAATTCATATGCGCAATCCAGAAAAAGAATTCATTGTATTCCATGTGTCTAATGTTTTCCAAACGCGCTTTGGGAATAAACAAATGAAGGATTCTAATAAAAGAAAAGTATATGTGCTATTGCTACTAGGTGTCACTCTTATTGCTTTACAGTTGTCAGATAAAGATTTTAAATCAAAACGCACTACACCAGGATGTATTCAAAGTTTCAAGGGATTCCCTTTATTCGATGAAGGAGATATGGAAGGTGTAGAATATCTATCATGTATTGCACACAACCTGAGTAGAGAGAAAAATAAAATGAGTATGTTTACAGAGTTTAAAAAGACAACACAAATACAAATTCAAAATACTGTCAAGCAAGCTATTGTTAATCACTTACTTATCAATGATGTACTTGTCCGTAAAATGAAACACAAGAGAAAACTCATGAATAATATAGACAAAGAAGAAAACAATCTCTCTTCTAGCTTTTCTCTCTTTTTGCCTCCATTAGAACCATTTGAAATGAAGATTGTATCTAATTTCACACCTGCCATCTTTGAAAATATGAAAGATCAGTTTCGTGCATCAGGAAACAAACAAAAAGACAAATTATATGGAGATATGTTGAAATCAAAAATAATCGAACTCAGCTACGGTGTTTTATATCTTATACAAAAGGTGTTGAACTCCAAGAAAGCAATCCTTAAGAACATACACGAAGAACCATTTATAGAGAATGCTTGTTGTAGTGCACTTATTTCAGAGCAATCAATCGCATACGATTACTTCAAAAAAGCTGACATGAACATTGAAAAATATCATGAAATGATAACTATTAATGCTAACGTCATGGAACGATTTATCAAGTTTCAAATGCCTACCATGTTATGGACGAAATATCAATTGCGAGTTCGTGATGACTTTCATTACACTGGCTTCCACGAGGAAACCATCTACAGAGTATTTTTACATTATTGTAAGTGGAACAAAAATAACCAGTCGTATAACAATCAGCGTGAACTAATAGACATATGTGGTGATGCCGAAGACATTTTTCATCTACACGACCCTATTCACATGAAAATCAAAAAGTTACAGGATGCAGGTAAATTATACAACAATGACATGTGCTTGATGGTAATGAAACGCATTGCGAAACGCAATCAATTCAATATATATTTGGATGACAATATGACTACATCTGTGGAGAGATTACGATCTTTCGTCAATACCCAAGATGGACAACATGTTACTCTGTTTTCACATCTCAAAACATTATTTGACAAGTATGAGTTGAGAACAAATGACAGAAATCGACTAAGTGATGTATTGCCACTTGAAACCTTTTTGAGTACAGAAAATAGCAACTACATTGTTAACATATTACAATTCTTGAAAGACGAATCATCACTTTCACAAAATGACTACAAATCTATTCAATCTACATTAAAGACCTTCATGAATTTTGATAAATCATTATATAATACATATAAGCATGAGAATACCCACATCGATTCAAATACATTACATAATATGGTTAAGTTTATCCAGAATATCACGAGAGAATTAATTTCAGTGATGCCTCATTACTTGAAAAATCATATCAAAACAAAAATGAAAAAACCCACTGGGAACCCAAATTATGATAGACTGTCTTCTACTCACAAAGACGATATATCTGAGTTCGTTGAGAAATATTTTGAAGCGTTTTCTTCTATTCAAATTGATAACGAATTAGGAATCTTCTTGACGGATGTGATGAAAGATTCTAAGGAAATCATCCATTTAATGAATATTACTCCAGTGTTGAATCCGTATATGAAAGCCTCGACAAATAATGCAATTGAACATCCCATTTTGAATGAATTGACAATTCAAGAGCTTTATAGATACTATCTGCTATTCACACTCAATAAACACATTGAACTATTGGACAACCTGTCTAACACACAACAAGAAGATGTCTATACACAGATGCGAGGGAATGTAGCTACATTGTTAAGTAAGTACATAATGCAAATTGAAAAATACAAGAAAAATGTAAATCATTCTTATGAAAGCATAATGAAGAAGGTATTACATTCCAGAGAAAAGGAAAAATCGTCCATGAGACAACGACTTGAAAATATGAATGAACATGAGCTTGAGGTTGAGAGATATAAGAAATTACATAAAATGGGTGTATGGAATAAAGGGCTACAAAAAGGCGTCTTCGCATATGATATAGACACATATGAGGCTGAACGTGCCGAACTTTCAGGGGAAAGTGATGTCTATGTGTCCATGGAAATAGATGAACAGAACAATATAGGACATTTACATGAAGATTATCAAGATGGGTTTGATCAAGATAGTGCAGATATTTAGTTTACAGGTAAATAATTATGTGTGTTAATAATAATATGAAATATTATCACACATTCATCAGGAAAAATATTACATCATTTGCCATAGTATTGTATTTCATTTGTTTTGTTGTCATTTATTATTCTAAACCATCCATTATGTTTAATGAAGATGGTTCTGTCAAGGAATTTGGGGTTGGCTATCGCAAAAAGACAGTTGTTCCTCTTTGGTTCGCACTTATTATAATAAGCGTACTTTCATATATGACCATTCAATATTACTTGCTTCTATCTAATTAGAATTAGAGGGATTTAATACTTTCATTGTTTTTGTATTTGAATCATTTTCATCATTTGCTGAGTCATTTACTTTTTCTTCTTCATCATCTTTAGTTATATTGTGTGGAATGCAGTCTACATTTGATAAATAATTATTATTGATAGATATAACCAGAACTCCCGTCAAAATATACCACATAAACAACGATACATCATCTTTTACAGAAACCCAATACTTGATGTTATTCATTATAGTTTTGAGTTGGACATTTACCTCATTCAATGGTTTTGAATTCATCATAGTATCGAGAAATCGATCTACATTAGATGGGACAATTTCGTTGAAAATGATAGATTGATTCGATGTAATTCGACGAATCATTTCCTCTTTTGATTTAGCGTTTCGCGAATCTGTTAATTCAAAGAATTGCAATAAATCTTTTGTTCCTCCCATCATCTTTACGACCAAATATCCAAATGTATTTGAAAATGGTGCTTTCCATCCCTCAAATATTTGTAAAACACCTACGACAAGAGAAAATACTATCAACCAAGTCAATGAAGAAAATAGTAAAGGTAGAGAAGCTTTCTTGATCGATGTACAGCGAGATGATACATACAAATAGCTATATAAAAACTGAGTGAGCAAAGTGAGTGTTGAATATGTATAAAAAAGATATATCACTAATTGGCTTCTATCATAGGAAATTAATGTTTGTTTGCCGATAAAGTAAATTAATGTGAACACTGAAAATGCAACAATTGATTGTGTAAAATAATCCATCAAATATATATATACAAATAGTATATTATGTTTCCTTTTTCTAAATCGTTAAATAGACCGACATTGATAGAACCAGGTATGCGTTATTTCATTAAAGAAACACTCAATAATTGTCATAAAATCAAAGAATCATATTACAATGGGATTTTCAATATTTGTATGTTATTTTTCATTGTAGGTATTATATTCCTTGTCCTTCTTGCAAAATATAAAGGGAAAATGAACTCTTATGAGAGAGAAGTAAAGAATAGAGAGAAGCAAGAATATATATTATCGAAAATTAAAAATTATCAAAATGCAAAACGTATTGAAAGTCAAGAACTAATCACGAATTTACCAAAATTCGATAATGAATACAAAATCATTCATCGTGAAATGTACAACTCGTATATTTGATATTTGATATTTGATATTTGATATTTGATATTTGATATTTGATATTGGTTTAGTTATGCCATTGAAAAATTAATAATCTCTTATCTTATAGTAGATGGACGACCACGTAGCAGAGGCAATAGATAAGTACTACCGACTCAAAATGTCTTACGAAACGACAAAAAACAAAAAATATTCAACATCAAATAAAAATAAGAAGAAAAGGAAGGAAACTGCACGCAAACCACCTTGTGTTGAATGTAAACGTGAAGTTGGAACAATTTTCACTAGAGACAAATCGAAACTTATAGCACATTGTGGCGACCAAGTGAACCCATGTGCATTTAAGTTGACGATAGAAAAGGGCAGCTATTACCCGTTCAAGACACACGCACAAGGAAATCATACCATACAAGGAGTTCTTGAAACTATCAAAATTGTCAAAACAAAAATTATGGAGTTAAAAATGCATCTACTTTTTAAAGTGAAAACAGAGGACGAAATCGTAGAAGAATTTGATAAACTAAACAAGGAATTAAACGAAGAACAAGAGCATTACTTAGCAAGATTACAAATGGTAGAGGAACTACAAGAATCAAGTTCTGCAGACACAAATGATACATTACGAACATTGTTCGATGACCGATCCACATTATTGAAGGAAATGGCTGCCTTGGAAGAAGAATTCAAAAAAAGCAAACATCATAAATTTCTAACCGAATATAATAGCATTTACTGTGGAAAATTGATGCCATTGATTTCACAAATACAGAAAGAACAATATCGGCATATGAATGTTGAAGTTGACGAAGAAACAAATATTCATCACTTACGACAATGCACAGAATTATTACAGTATACAGAGCAGGATAACGGTGAAGACCCTATGGTTATCGATGATATCGGTGGAAGAGATACTACACAGAAGAAAACTAATAAGAAGGATGATTTACAAAATGCGGATGCTGATGCTGCGGATGATGATGCTGCTGATGCTGCTGATGCTGCGGATGCTGATGCTGATGCTGATGAAGACACAAATGTATCATCATAGATAGACATAGAACGTCATATGGTTACGAATGTACATGAATGGAAATAAGAGATCATGATAAATAAATAAAATGTATTCAATGTATATAATGTTATCTAAATTCATTGACTGGAATATTTTTATTATAGCTTTTGCAGTGGGTATGTTTTTTGTATATACGATGGATACGCAGAAAAAAGTAATCGTCATACAACCTTCACTTGATAATCAGGACAAATTTCAGTTTAAAGATGGTGCTCAAAACTGCTTTCAATATCATGCAAGAGAAGTAAAATGTCCTTCAAACATTTCAGAACTGGGAACAATACAAGCACAAATGAAAGATGATGAAGATGTATAAGTTTCATTATGTGACGCTTTCAAATAATGAATCGATTATATTATATTTCGTACTTATATATGGACATCAAGTCAGTATTGAATTCTTTTCAAGGTAAATGTATAATGTCAATAATTTTAGGTCTAGGATTGTCTGCATTGTTTAGAAAAGCGTGTCAAAAACGTAGTTGTTTAAAATTTACCATGGGCAAAAAAGAAGACATTATAGACAAAACTTTCAAGTTCAATGAATCATGTTATCAGTTTGATTTACGTTCTGTAAAATGTGATACTAATAAAACAGTAATCAAAATATAGTTCATAGTTCATTCGTTTTATCTTTAATATTACACGTATTGTGTTAAAATCACTGCAATTAAGTGTATAGTAGGTATAAATGAATGGCACTACTAGTATAGATGATTTGCCGGGTACGCCTAATATACAAATGGAAGTTCAAGCCAAATCAAATCCTGATATGACACAATCAACATTAGACACTGCATCAATGAATGAGCTTGTATCAAATATCCAACAAGCAAGCTCATCTGGTTTACTTGACTTGCCAAATCGCGATGTTCCAATGAATACAGCTCCCATGACACAAGATGAACAAGTTAAACCTAATTACGTTCCAGAAACAAAAGACTATATCAAGGATTTCGAATCTAACGAGAATATCTTAAAGAAACACTTGAAAGAGGAGAATAAATCAGGCACTCTAGATGTTCTATTTCAAGAAACACACCTATTCATCATTTTAGGAGTGTTATATTTCTTCTTTCAAATGCCTATAATCAATAAAACAATGATGAAACATGTATCCTTCTGTTTTTTTCATGATGGAAATCTTAATTTCAAAGGATACATATATAAAACAGTAGGGTTCGTTGGGATATTCTATACCATTTGTCAAATACTACAATCAGTACAATAAACTAAAAAAGTATTTAAATATATTTTCTATGAGTATATTAGCCTTCATAGCTCAGTTGGTAGAGCATGCGCTTAGTAAGCGTAAGGTCGAGAGTTCAAACCTCTCTGAAGGCTGACAGGAGCATATACCACTTTTCATAAATCGAATTGTTTTCCATAATTGGCAATCAATTCGACACCTTTTTTCACCTTACGCGTTGTCTTCACCGGGACAGTTTCTCTACCAAATTGGGGATACGTTTTCGTACCCCTTGAAAATCGCACATTGCCCTTTTTACGCGTTCCTTTATTCGAATTGATGTATCTCCCTACAAAATTTAATTTATTTTGAGAATCCAAAAAACGTCTTGGACCAAGTTGTAATACGTACTTACTATTTTTATCTACTTGATTTGACACTTCTTTTGATGAATAATGAGCAACTGTTTTATTCTTCTTGACTGATTTTGTAGCAAATAATCCCTTACCAGCATTTGGTATTTCACTATTCTTCACTTGGACACCATAAATCATTTTCATATGCATCCAACAATAAGGATATTGTATACATGTTGTTCGACGACATCGCCTTCCGTATTTTGTTTTCGCATGACATTGATCACATTCTTTCATATAAATATAGTATATTATTTTGGCGGACATATCACTAAAGATGTTCACCACCACAGGAAGAAAGCATATTACTAAGGCATCTTGTTTGCATCAATCCTGCTTTTGATAAAATCTCCATTGTATTGAGTAATTCCAGGTTTGCACTTATATCAAGGTTGCCGTTTATCGTATGAACATTAAAATTCGAATCAGATGTTATTTTTGATTTCATCTCATGTATGAAATCATTATGATATTGGTCACATTTTTCGAGATACGTTAATTCTATGTTCTCCTCACCTTGGCGAGCTCGTATTTGAATACGGTTGAAACATACTTCTGGATTTGTCTTTATATAAATAAATGTTGTCTCTGGAATATCTTGTATGAACTCATCAAACCAAGCCATGTACAATTTATAATTCACCATCTCAATTTTGTCGTCTTCAAATAACATTTTAGCAAACACATATTTATCAGTGTATAAACTTCGTTCTGTAATTATAACTGAATGTGGGTTCGATTTCAGAGCCTTTCGTAGTTTTGATAAACGCGTAATATACGCCATTGTTTGGAATGAAAAGGCATATTTTGCTTGATTATCATAAAATTTCTCAATCATATTTTTCCCGTGTTCATCTGTTAATTTTGTCCACTCATCAACTGGTTCGTCAAGAAATATCAAGTTCTTATTGTTAACGCATTTTTCTTTTAATAATTTAACAAGAGTTGATTTCCCTGAGCCAATATTTCCTTCGATGCTGAAGATATGCGACATTCTATTAATATATTATTCATACAAGGATATTCACTAAATCAATTTTTATATAAAAAGAATTATGTTGTAATATACAAATCCCATCATGTACCATAAATTGAAAATCTGCGACGTTGCATTACGTGATGGAATACAAGGATTAAGAAATATATATTCGAAAAGCGACAAACTGAAAATACTGAATACCATTCAAAATGTATATAAACCACAATCAATCGAAATCGGAGCACTCGCTTCATCGAAATTAGTCCCTCAAATGAAAAATACAATTGATCTGTGGAGCGATGTGAAAAATACTGAATTGGCAAAACATACCAACTTATTTGTCCTTGTTTCTTCTCAAAAGTATCTGAAGAATGTCATTGATAACCACATCCAAAATATATCATTGCTAACCTCAGTTTCAGATGAATTTCAACGCAAAAATGTTAATCGTTCTTTAGAAGAAAGTAAAAAAGAAATAAATCAAATATTACATATAAAAGCACAGAAAGATAATAGTATTCGTTATGTCAAATTATACGTTTCATGTATCAACACATGTCCTATTGCTGGTAAATTTAGTAGTGATTATATAATACAAGAACTGAAACAGTACATTCGGCTACCGGGTATTGATGAAATATGTTTAAGCGATACATGTGGCTCACTTACCTTGCAAGAATTTGAATCAATCATTGAACCCTTGCTTATTGACGCAGATCCATCACGAATTAGTTTACATTTACATAGAAAAAATAGATACTGTACACAGGATATTTATCAAATTATTGATTATGCTATTATGAAGAATATATACAAATTTGATGTATCATATTTAGAGAACACCGGTGGTTGCCATATGACCCTTTCTGAAGGGTGCTTACCAAATAATCTGCATTATAATGACTTTGACCACAAAAATAATCCATACATCACTTACCTATGATAATCTTCCAATAAATACATGACAAATTATTTTTTTGTGTGTAGATATATTATATTCATATGAGTAAACGGATACTATCAATAGGTTCTCTTATAAATATAAACAATAATGTAGAAAAAACATATCAGGTAATTGGGTCTGGTGTAGGATCACGAAGTAGAGCGGTGCGTTCTGCAATGTGTAGACGTGCTGGTAATGATAATGCTCCGTGTATGACGCATAAATGCAAACCAGAAGAAATGTTCCTCTATGAACCTGAACCAGAGCCTGAACCTGAAGCCCCTCCCGAACCTGAACCGGAACCGGAACCGGAACCGGAACCTGAAGCCCCTCCTGAACCGGAGCCTGAACCGGAACCTGAACCAGAGCCTGAACCGGAACCTGAACCTGAGCCTCAGCCGGAACCTGAACCTGAACCGGAACCTGAGCCTGAACCGGAACCGGAACCTGAGCCTCAGCCAGAACCTGAACCTGAGCCCGAACCTGAACCCGAACCTGAGCCC
>Ga0206131_10002939_pt1 | contig 20081 bp, 12 predicted proteins | sample Helgoland_Spring_FD_148636 | JGI IMG/M metagenome (GOLD analysis project Ga0206131, IMG submission 148636) | Pelagic subsurface seawater microbial communities from Kabeltonne, Helgoland, North Sea - Helgoland_Spring_Bloom_20160517_1 | ecosystem: Environmental > Aquatic > Marine > Epipelagic ...
GAGGGGGGGGGCGGAGGAGGTTCAACAAAATCCACCAAGCAGGCGAAGCCCCAAGGAGGGGCTGCATTCTGCTGCCCAGCAACCCCGGCCACATCCTCAGCTATTTCCAGATTCTTATTTGAGGGAGGGTTCAGTTTTCGTGTCCCTCTATTTGCCTCCGGCTATCTCCACTTCGTTCCGGTTCCGCTGCGCTCCGGTTGGCGGCAGAATGACCGCCACTCCTTGGCCGACACAGATCTGTGTCTCAATTACTTCCCACTGAGGTTACCCAATTCCCACCGAGGTCAGGATGTCTGAGCCTGGGCGTTGCCTGTGGCTGTCTCCGCTTTGCTCCGGCTCAGGCCCAGGAATAGCCCAACGAATCCCCGGCCTGTAAGGTCGGAAGCGAACCGGATCGAACCTCGCTGGCGACCTTTCAGTTCCTCCCAAGAGCGACCTTTGGAAAATGGATTTATCGGGTTCAATGCAAGGAGCAGGCGGCGTAGGCGGTATTCTCCTGATCACAACGGGAGCGCAGCGGACATAGACGGCCAATAAAATCAAACCCGCCGTCAACGGGAGCGCAGCGGACATAGACGGCCAATAAAATCAAACCCGCCGTCAAATCACTCGGCACTAGCAAACTTCTTAAGCAGCAGCTCTGGTGTCTCAGTCCCTCCCCTCCCCCGCCAGCGGTGACCTTGTGTCACCGGTGCGATGGTCAACCAGCGACACCAGTTAGCTTGATGACGCCTGAGCGCAGAAAACCTTACTCTGCCAGAGTCACTTTCAGGCGGACGAAGATCGCATCCTTGTCGAGGGGGCGGCTGTAGGATATTTCATTGGCATCATTCACGCTCGGAGCGACGGCCTCCCATGGATCGGTGACTCCTAGGTCGTCGGATTCCTCGATGGTGTAGGTCACGTCGTCATTGACGGCTGCTCCCTTCATGAAGGTGATTCCTCCAGCCTCAATGTTGCTTGCCGGTTGGTCAGAGACGTGGGGGTCCTTGCCGAGGGCATATTCGACCAGGTTAGTCATGCCGTCGAAATCGGGATCCAGACTAGGGTCTGCCTCCGCGGTGGGCGGGTTGCCGAAGTGCGTGATCTGCCAGGCCTCAAACCCTGCCGGTCGCGGATCCCAACTGGTGTCGATCAACAGGCTCGGCCCGGTCGCGTTGGCGACGTCCCCCCAGTCGACGAGCCTGATGTTCGAGGGCGATCCGCCACCGCTGTGGGCGAGGAACATACCGTTGGGGAACGAACCGCCCAGATTGACGTTGACCACGTCGATACCGTCGGTGGAGGCGTTGCCAACGATCGAGAAGTTCTTGATGTAGGCGTTGGCGGCGGTGCCCGAGAATTCCCGCTCGTAGACAGCATACTGACTGCTGCCCTGGCTGGACGCGATGAGGTAGCCCTCGCCGTCCGAGGCGTAATACATCGTCAGGCCTTCGATGTCTTGCGTCAGGTTCGACCCGCCCAGGGTCATCACGCTGTCCACCGTCACTCGCCCGGCGTCCTGAATGACGCCGTTTAGGGTCTGGTAGCGATAGATGGAGGTATCCTCACCGGCGATGTAGACCACATCCTTCTCGTCATCGGCGACGATGCCCTCGACCAGTTCGTTGAAATCGTATGCGCCCCCGAACGCCACTAGCGGCGTCATCCAGACCCGGGTGCCTTCTATGAAGGGAGGAATGAGTTCGTTCCCGGCGTTGTAGCTCATTTCCCACTGGGCGACCCTGCCGCCATTTGAGCTGGCGATTGCGTAGAGCTTGTTCTGGCTCTTGGAATGGAACATCGCCAGCCCGTAGGGACTGTCGTTGCCAATGTTGTTTCCTGAGGGGATCCAGTTCGAGTCCGTCTGAATGCTCCCGACTTGGGTCAGGCCCGTAAAGTCGCCGCCGGCGTCGGTGTCGACCCGGAATATATCGATCCTTTCATCCGTGCGATTGCCCCCGACGACGAGGTCCCACTTTTCGCTCCCGGCCTGAAAATTGTAGCGAACGTCCACGTTGTTGACCTTCTTGCCCTGATCGAACCAGTTTCCAGCCCCCCAGCCCAGAGCGTCGGCCGGCCCGCCGTCCAGAGTGTCGGTCGGCCCGCCGTCCAGGGCGTAGCAGTAGATTCCGCCTTCACCGTCGTCTTTGTCTCCGTCACCGTCCTTGTCTTCATGATCGGTCTTGTTGTTACCGAAGATGATGCTCTTGGAGCGGTCGGTCGGGTGCAGCCAGACGCACATGTCGTCGGCCACGTCGGAGCTGCCGTTCATATCGGTAGTTTCGACCAGCGGGGTGAGGGCCTCCACGGCCGAAGCGGCCGGGACACCGAGACAGGCCACTATCATGGACAGGCACTTAACCAGACTTTTTCTTTGGATCATAACTACTGAACTGACTGACTGCTAGGAATTTGCTTTTTTCGGGGTTTCCCTGAAGACCTTGTTGAGGAGATCGGAGAGCGGGAGAAAGGAAACATCCCTCCTTAAACGATTCTCTGATTTAAGCGAAATTTCAGATCAAGCAATTATTACTTGTTGGTATTTTTTGCGGGCCAATTTGATATTGGCTAGGAATATGCTTTTTGCGGGCGGTGCTTGAGGACGTCGTTGAGGAGATTGGAGAGGGGGAGGAAGTAGTGAAAAGTGCCGAGTGCCGAGTGATCAGTGATCAGTGAAGAAAATAGCAGCAAGCTGCCGTGTGGTCGGGGCCGGTGGTGGTTTTGGCGGTCAGTTTCACCTGGACAGGCCAGTAAACGCACTGAGGACGTTGGTGGGGAGATCGGTTGAACTAGTGGCCTGTCACACTTCGATTGAAGGATAGAGGCTTTGGAGTTTTATGCGGGCGGCGGCGGTGGCGTCTACATCCCCAAAGGGGATACGGATTCAAGCCCGGGGTTCCTCCTTCGCCACCTCCTTCGCTGAAGCTATGGCGGTCAAGAAGGCTACGGGAGGACAAGTGGCGCAACGCAGTGAAACCTACCCCGGGACAACCGTACCAAAAAATTCAACAACCCCAACGGGGTTGCGTATTTCAGCCCGGGGTTGGCGTAACGCAGTGAAGCCTACCCCGGGACAACCGCACCAAAAATCCATCTACCCCAACGGGGTTACGTATTTCAGCCCGGGGTTGGCGTAACGCAGTGAAGCCTACCCCGGGACAACCGCACCAAAAAATCCATCAACCCCAACGGGGTTGCGGCCGAGCCTGGAAATCCACCGGATATCTCATGCTTCATGGCCAAAGCCGGGATGAGAAATACGTCTGGGATTGATTCCGGGACGGACGCAACCCCGTTGGGGTTGGGATATCCGGGGGTCGGGAGTTCCCAGGGTAGCCTCCGCCCTGCTCCCTCCTTCGCGCTTCGCTGCTTCGGAGGGCAGGCCGGCAACCCTGGGCTTAAATCCTTATCCCCGTTGGGGATGAAGAACCTTCGCCACCCAATTCAAAAATAATCCTGCCCACCACTTTCAGTTCCACCCAAGAGCGACCTTTGGGGAATGGATTTATCGGGTTCAATGCAAGAAGCAGGCGGCGTAGCCGGTCTTCTCCTGATCAATCGGCACTGATCACTCGGCACTAGCAAACTTCTTATGCGTGTCGCACTACTAGGAGTATGACGGATTCTTTGGGGAAAGGTGAAAAAGTGTCAGACACTGGACTAGCTCTGAACGAACCCCTGGCCTGAAAGGTCGGCAGCGAACGTGGGATCGAACCTCGCTGGCGACCTTTCAGGCCGCGTCTTTCTACACCGTCTAACACAGGGCTGAGCCGGAGCGAAGCGGAGACAGCCGAAGGCAACCCCTGTGCTTCGTGCTCTCGGGCCTTCAGCCCGGTCAGACACTATCGTCCGTTTTGAACCGTCACGCCGTGACGGGGAAATGGCTTGATGGCCATCCCGGGGATCAATCCCCCGGCTTGTCAATCGTCCCGCTGGGACGCAGAATGGATGCCGTTCTCCGTTTACTGGCCTATCCTCGTGAAACCATCGATGTGGGACTTAACTTTCCCGCCTCGATACCGACTGTCGTCAAAATATCAAAACGCTCAATCAGTATGAAAAAGCCCCATTTTCGCGCCCTTGTCGCGCTCGCCCTCACCACTTTCACCCCCTTGATGGCGAAAGAGGCCCCCGCCGAGGATTCACCCGCATGGCTGAACAAATACTTGAATTTGGCCCCCACGGATCAGAAGAAGTTCGATGGGCACTTCATGAAAGCCATACGCTTGTTCGGGCAGAAGCGCATTTTAGAATCCTTGAATGAGATCGCGGAAGCCGAGAAAATTCAAAAAGAATACCCCGGCACCCTGAACCTCAAAGGTATGTGCTATGTCGAGTTTCGTGACTTTAAAAGTGCGCGGGAAAACTTTGTCGCGGCCTTGGCTCTTTCGCCCAAGGATGGCAACATCATTTTCAACATCGCGGAGCTTGATTTCGTGACGAAAAATTGGGTCTCTTGTGAAAAGAACCTCAACCAAGCGCTCTTACTAACCAATGAGAATGAGATGCAGGTGACCCGCTTGATTGAGTTCAAACTCCTTCTCGCCAAGATCAAGCTGAACAAGACTGAAGAAGTTGAAACTCTTTCCAAAAAATACGGCATCGATGACGACTCTCCCTTCCACTACTATGCCGAAGCCGCCATGGCCTACGAAAGGGAAGACCGCGAAAAGGCGGGAGAATGGCTCCGCATCTGCCGTCGGGTTTTCCGTAAGTCCGGGCTCCTCGCCCCATGGCAGGCCACCCTCATCGAGTATGGCCACATCCCCAGCGTCTATGGCGGAGACCTAGAGGACCCGAGCGCGCTTACCCCGCCGGCACCTTAAGCCCGCATTTTCACCCCTCCTCCACGAGAATTTAGGGGTCCGTGTGATCAGCGGTCCCAGGGAGGGAAATTCCCACGATCCAATTTCCAAATAAGTTCCCATATTCAACTTCCAAAAACCAAACTGAGAACAAGAGTGTTTTTGATTTGGGGTTTGTGATTTGAGCTTGGTGGATGCAGTTTTCCGTTTACTGGCCTGTCCTGAATGGCACGGAATTAAGGGGCATTTCGTTGGAGGTGAATGAAGGCCGTGAGCTACGGAGGCTGAGGATCGTCGGCAGAATCTCTCAGCTCTGGAACGGTCTCTCCTCATCAGCAGGGGGCCGATGATGCAAAACGGGCACGGAGCAACAGGACATCACCTGACCCCTCATGGTGCTTAATCCCGTGCCATTCTGGCCTGTCCTCGTGAAACCTTTCCGATGCTCCTGCCAGGAAGCAGGCCGTATTTGCGATGTGCCGTAGCCTGCGCGCAAAGCAAGGGGCGCTCCCTTTCGGAAGCGCCCCTTGGATAATCTAATCTATTCTAGTGTCTATACGTCCGCTTATGCGCGACGGCGTCTGCGAAGCAACGCCAGTCCGCCAAGAGCCAGCAGACTCATCGACGTCGGCTCGGGGATAGTGCTATAGACAAGATAGTCACCATCCTGAGCTGAGGTTACGGCGGTTGTTCCACCATTACCAATCAAGCCAGTGCCGAACAAAGAGGCGGCATATGTGCCGTCGTTTATCAGTCTCAACGTACCAGTACCAACAAGGTCGAAAGTGGACGGGAATTCAGGTCTAAATTCAAGTTCGCCGCCCGATGTCCAACCAAATGAAGGGGCATCGACTGTCATAGAACTGCCGCTGTTGATTGTAACAGAAACAGAGCCACTTTTGCTCATATAGCTTTGAGCTACTGTTAGGGTAGCAGCGTCTATACCATTACCTACAAAGACTGTAGTGGCACCGTTGCCGTCTAGCTTGAGCTCTTCGATAGTAGCAGTTCCATAGATATTCATATCAAAAGTGAATCCCCATTCATCCGTCGCGAGGAATTCAACACCCGTGATTGTTCCTCCGACATTTACTGTAATATCAGTATTTGCGGTTTTGGCGATATCACCATCCACATTCTCGGTTGCGCCAGATAATATGGTTTTCGATCCGCTAAAGGAGGCGAAGGCCGGTGCTGCCATTGCCAGGCTCAAGCCGAGGGCCATTGCTGGGAATTTACTTTTCTGCCCCATTGAGAGGGCGCTATTGTTGTTTTTCATATTTGGTTTTTTTGTTTTTTTGATTCGCCGGAGCGAGGGATTTTTTATTGCTAATACTTGCTGATTTGTTTTTTGCGGGGTGTCCTTGATTACCTTGTTGAGGAGAGCGGTGGGCTTCGAATGAGCGGATAATGAAGGGTGAGCAGCGGGCTGGAAACAATTGTTATGTGGACTTTTTTTTCGTCCAAATTGGCTGTATCCTGCTCACATGAGCGAGGGAATGAGGCGGCAATATATCTGGGAACAGACCGCGGACCACCTGCGGCAGGGCATCCGAGACGGGGGCAGTGTTTGAGCTGCCTGGCACTTGCGCCGGGATCCGCGGCCACAAGGCGACGTAGGATAGACGTGTCGATAGACCGTCTGTCCGGGGGTGGCACCGATCCCCGGGTCAGGTCGCTTTCAGCATACCAAAGCTACGACCGAGGCATTTTCGGATGCCTCACCCCTACCGACTCAGGCATCCAGAACTTCTGCTCGTCCTCTATGTATCAGACATTGTATGGCACCTCTTGCAGACCTTTAGCAAGTGGCTATTGCCACAGCGCAGAAAGAGGAACGGCAAGAAGCTTTTCTCCGAATGGGACGATCTCCTTGCCCGCGTATAAAACGATACCACATTGAAGGTCATTACCTGTGGCCTCTTGTAATTCCCTCAATCCTTTGAAATCACCCGTATCTACGCGGGTTGACGTTTTAACCTCAATCCCTGCAAGGGTGCCATCGGGACACTCCAAGATGAAATCTACCTCCTTGCCGTCGCTGGTGCGGAAGTGAAGGAGGTTCGCTCTGAGCTCGGAAAATGAGAGGAGTTTTAGCAATTCGGTAGCAACGAAGTTCTCAACGACATGACCATAAAGATCATGCTTGTTGGTGCTTAAGTCGTCGAGGTTCCAGTCGAGTAAATGGCATAACAATAATGTATCAATCAAGTAACCTTTGGGAGATTTAACGAGGCGTTTACCGATGTTGCGATACCATGGGCGCACATCGAAATTCAAAAACATGGCTTGTAAAATACCGCGGTAACTTTTGCTGGTTACGGCATTAAGCCCCATGTCACGTGAGATGCTGGCATCATTCATCAGGCTTCCTGCGCGTGAGGCAAGAACGCGGAGCATGATGGGCAAGAGGCTGATTTTATCAAGGTCGGCAATGGCTCGCACATCACGTTGCAGGATGGTCGTTAAATAACCCTCAAACCATTCACTACGCTCTCGCGCTTCCTTACCTGATATTTCGGGGAATGTTGCCGCGCGGATCGCTTGATTGAGTGAAACCTTTGTTTTGAATGCAGAGAAGCTGCCCGCAAATAAGTGATCCAAGAATCTGCATTCACCGCCGAATACTTCGCCACTTGATGGAGGGTAAAGAGTTTTCACACTCATGCGCCCTACCAGAGGTTCTGAGAGCCTCGGCAAGGCCATGATATTGGCTGATCCTGTCAGCAGGAAACGGCCATTACTATTCGCTTTGTCAGCAAGGCGCAATTCATCGACCACCATTTTCAGGGTGCGGAACAATTCCGGCACCATTTGCACCTCATCGACAATGAGCGCTCCGTCCCGTTTTGTAAGGAACGCTTCTGGTGCCACCGAGGCCGCCGCCATTTGAGTGGCATTGTCAAAGGTGACATATTCAGCCGGATAATCGGTGCTTGAGAGCTTCTGCACCAAGGTGCTTTTACCAGCTTGTCTCGGCCCGTTCAGAAAGACAACCGGGTTGTGCTGCAACGCAAACAAGACGTTTTCAGTGAGAATTCGGTGAATATGTTTCATGGCATAATTCTTGTAAAAAGAAATCTGCGCTTTCGTAAAACCATAGTCAAACTTTAGTTTTACAAGAAATTGCCAGGAGTTTGCTCTTTGCGGAGTGTCCCTGAGGACGAAATAATTGTTACTTGGACTTTTTTTTCGTCCAAATTAGCTGTATCCTGCTCCCATGAGCGAAGGAATGAGGCGACAATATGTCTGGGAACAGACCGCAGACCACCTGCGGCAGGGCATCCGAGACGGGAAATGGACCGGAATCTTGCCGCCCGAGCGTCTCTTCATCGAAGAACTGCGGGTGAGTCGTGACCAACTTCGTCTGGCCCTCAACTGCCTGCGGAAGGAAGGCTGGATCGAAAAGTCGGGACGTCGGAACCAGGTGTGTGCCCAAGCGGAAGATCCGTCCGGTCAGGACCGACAAGTGGTGGTGATAAGCGCCCTGAAGCAAGCCGAGCAGTCGCATAATTCCCTCGAAATTCTCGATCGTCTCCGGGACTCGCTGGGCCGAGCGGGAACCTCAGTCAATGTGCGCACCGTTCCAGCACTCGCAGCGAAGCGACCGGACCGCAGGTTGGAGGAGCTGGTCGAGAGCTCACCTCACGCCTTGTGGGTCCTTCACCAAGCGGGGAGGCCTGCCCAGGAATGGTTTTTGCGCTCCGGCCTACCCACCGCGGTGCTTGGAACCAGCTTGGAGGATCTTCCGGGGGTCGATCTCGATCACCTCACAATGGCGCATCATTGCATCGGATTACTGCGGCGACGGCTGCGAGGAGAACCAAGAGTGATTCTTTTCCGACCGGACCGGGAGACGATCGGTCTGGCGAAGACCGAGCGCTTGATGGAACAGGAGCTGGAGGATTTTCAGGTCGTGATCGATCGCAGCGAAAATAAATTTGTTCCCACCGCCATCGAGCGATTCAAACACTGCGATGTTGTCCTCACCAAAAACGAGAGGCAGGCAATTGGCGTAAGCGGTTGGCTTGAGCGAGATTTGAGACGCCGGGTTGGCAGAGATGTTTCCGTGATCTCGCTCGCCGGTTCACCCGTGCTTCAATTTGCCTGGCCATCCATCGCGCATTACACAGTGGACGGGACGGTCATGGAGCGACATCTTCGAAGAATCATCCACCGCCTGGAGAAAGGGGTCCCCGGCGGGAAGCCCGTGACCATCATGTCCGACTTCATCGACGGCGCGAGTATGGCGAAAAGCTGACAAGACCCAAACCGGTTCTGCTTTCCTTGCCGAGATCTCCCTAGTCTCAGGCATCCTGAACTACCCATCAAGGCATAGGATGCGTGGCCACGGGAGAGGAAAAACATTAATCCCGTTCTGGAGGTTGATTCAACAAAATCCACCAAGCAGGCGAAGCCCCAAGGAGGGGCTGCATTCTGCTGCCCAGCAACCCCAGCAACCCCAGCAACCCCAGCAACCCCAGCAACCCCAGCCATATCCTCAGCGATTTCCAGATTCTTATTTGAGAGAGGGATCAGTTTTCGTGTCCCTCTATTTGCCTCCGGCTATCTCCACTTCGTTCCGGTTCCGCTGCGCTGCGGTTGGCGGCAGAATGACCGCCACTCCTTGGCCGGCACAGATCTGTGTCTCAATTACTTCCCACTGAGGTCACCCAATTTCCACCGAGCTCAGGATCTCTGAGTCCAGCAGCCTGGAAGGACGGCGTTCCGTAAAGGGCGCCGCATTATTTCGGGCAACATGGTCACCCAGTGGCGACAAAGCGCCCGAGGCTTCGCTTAAAACAGGGCCATACGGGACGAGCCCTCGTATTTCTTCAGTTGCCGACTGCCACCTTCGGGGCGAGCACCAATCGCAGACCGAGCATGCCGTAGTAGTCGATATCCCGCGGCACGGCATGTCGGGCGGCGCTGCGGAGGAGGCGGGGGTCGGCTCCTATGCCACCGCCACGGATGATCTTCTCTCCCGGACCGAATACGACCGGATCGGTCTTCGTGTGGGCTGAATACGGTTTCACTGTGTCGAGACACCATTCGAACACGTTGCCGTGCATATCGTAGAGCCCCCAGGAATTGGGTTTGCGATTTCCGCCTACCTTATCGGTGAGGCTCAAGCGCGGGTGCAACGCCATCACATAGGCAAAGGATAGCAATTTTTCGTCGTATCGAACTTTATTTACGCGGTCTATGAAGACCTTCTGGATCTCATCGAAGTCCGCTTCGGCGATGTTGAAGGGCGTGTTCGTGCCCGCCCGGCAGGCGTATTCCCATTCTGCCTCGGTCGGCAGACGATACTCATAGCCGGCAGGTAGGCGACCTGCCTTGGATTCGATGGTGTTAAGCTTCTTGCAGAAGTCGATTGAGCGCGGCCAGGTGACGCATTCCATCGGGTGTTCAGGCTGCAGTTCATAGCCGACGGGTGAAAACTTTTGGCCCATGTCCGTGCGACGATAGTGTATTGCAGTTCCCCTCCAGAACGGACCGCGGTAGTAGGTCCAGGCGGCATGATCGAAGTCGGGCAGCATGAGCTTGTAGAACTGGGCTTGAGTGACCTCGTAGGCGCCCATGTAGAACGGCTTGGAAATCGTCACGTTGTGTAGCTTTTCGTCATCGTGACGAAGCTTCTCGGACGCGGGCGAGCCCATCTTAAATGTGCCGGCGGGGATACGCTTCATCGTCATCGCCAGCGTGGGTACCGTCCACTCTTTGGATTTGACGGTCTTCATCGCGGCGATCGCAGCGGCCGTCGGAGCGACCTCTTTGATGGTCATCTTCGCCAATGCTTCGGCGTTGAGCTTCTGTTGTCTCGCGGCGAGCTCGGCCTTACTGGCCGCGTGACTCGACTGCAAAACCAGCCCCGTCGTCATGACAATGGCAAGGGCCGTCCCAATCGTTTTTGTTGTAGTCTTCATTCTGTCTCCAGTCTTCTTCTGTTGTTGTCTGATCCAAATCATATGCTTACCGATCACCGCTACTTCTTCTTCGCAGGATTGCTCTTCTGTAGCGGCCCGCGATTTCTCTCGATCCATTTCTTCATCAGCGGCAGTTTAGCGATCGAACCGCTTACCTCTTCGGGCGTTCGCCAATCCCAGTTCACTTCCGTGCGCCACACGGCTGGATTGTTCCCCAGCTCGGCGATTTGCTGCAACTGACTGACATCGGAGTGGATCGTAATCCCGGTTCCGCCTGCTTCGATCTTCGACGTGAAATAGCTCTCGTAGTTGGCGTTGTAGGACCTTCCAAACGTCTTTCCCTCAAAGGAGTCGAGCCATTCCAGCTCGATAGCATACGGTTCATATGCGTCAGCATCGGCATCGACTACTTCCTGTTTAAGAGGAATCATTTCCAGCTTCATCTTTCGGGTCTTCATTGCTGCGGCCGACTGATGTGCTTCACGACGTTGTTCTTGGATAAGCCTGCGTTCGCCACTTAGTCGTTTTTCTTTCTTCTCCAACGCCGTTCCCTTTTCGCCTTTGTGTATGTCCCAGATGGAATTCCTGATGCGAATCACCTTTCTAGCAGCGTCTCGGTTGGCGTTAACAAACCTCGAGACTCTGTATTCACCATGGACTTGTTCATTCAGTTTTTGATCATTCAGTTTCGGATTCTTCGTCCGGAGCTCTGCTTTCACTTCCTGATATGCTTTGTTGCGGTCTTCCCCTAACTGTTTCACTTCGGCTTGTGCGGCTTGGTATTCCTTATCTTTGGAAAGCACCTTATCTTCGACAAGCAGCTTGTCCTTATACGCCTGAAGCTCATTCCGGGCAGCGTCGCATTCCTTATCGAGTTGTTGTTCCTTTTTGACGAGTGGTATTCCTTCTGGGGAGGCGTCATATTCAGCTGCGATATTCTTGGCCACCGTGTCGAGTTCATCCTCCTTCGCCGCCAGCGCTTTCTTCGCTGCACTAAACCGCGGGGTACGCTCGAGCAGTTCCTCCATGCGGTCCCTCGATTTGTCTTTGTAGGGCTTCAGCATCGCCCTGTCCTTGTCGAAGCTGGGACGCCCATGATCGGCGGACTTATTGATGGCGTTGATCTTGTCCACGTATTTCTTGTAGGACGCGATGAATTGGGCATCGGGCATGATCGGCGTATCCATCCTCGGCGGGCTCAGCTTGGAGAAGTCTTCGTGCACGGTGTGGTAGACCACCACGTAATCGAAAGCCACCGACATTGCTTGGCTGCGGCTGCGATTGACCGCCAGCAGGTTGGCATCGACGGCATCGGGGAGGTGAAAGTCGCAGGGGCGAATCGGAGTCGTCTTACTGGCCACCAGTTTGTTGTCGACGTAGAGCGAGGTCGTCTCCCCGTCCATCTCGATCCGCACTTGCATCCATTCGTCTGGCTTGATGGCAGGGCCGCTCAACTCAAGAACTCGCTGCCCCTTGAGCGTTCCCACCAATTGCAACTTACCGGAGGCCTCGACCGACAATACCAGGTGATCGTCTTTGGAAGAACCGAAGTCGAAAATCGTCCCTGTCCCCTTCCCATCCAGCCAGATCGCCAGATCCACAGTCGCTGACGCGAGGTCGAACGCCTGCGGCGAGAGCTCCGCCCACTGGTCTTTCCCGTTGAATCGGAATCCGAGCCGGTCGCCAAGCGCGAAGTGCTCGGGCTGTCCAGTAAGGTACCCGTTGTAGTTGGGCTCCTGCATCTTGGCATACCCGGTGGTGCTGATGGTACGATAGAAGTCCTCAAGGAGGACGTTGTTCGGCGCCTCCATGGCGTAGTTCACCAGCAGGGATTCGGGGTGGAGCTCAGGGGATTCGCCGCGTGCAGGGACTTCCCGAGCGGTCGGTTGCTTATGCTTTTTGACCTGGCCTCCGATGACCGGATAATTGACCCAGGTTCGGTCGTAGCTGTCGTACACGCCACCGTTGATGACGGCACCTCCGGAGATCTTCGCGTTGTCCTTGACCACGGCCTTGTCTTTGACGATGGCGAAGTCTTCGATGCTGGCATTGCCCAACACTTTGGCATTGCCCAGCACCATCGCATTCTTGCCGACGTAGGCCGATGCGTCCACGTGGGCGGAGTCGGCGACCCATCCGCCACCGTTGCCATGGAATTTCCCGCCGGCAGGAGCGTTCGGTGCCGTAGTGCTGGGGTGCGGCGGTGCGTAGGTGCTCTTGTTAAACGCATTGTCTTTGCCGTATTCATCTTTGAAGTGAGCGAGCGAGCCGGGCGTGCAGTGCAGAAATTGCGCTTTCCACGGATAGCGGTAGGCATGGAGTCCGGAGGCGAAAACGCCGTCCATTCCTTCTCTGCCATGCGGCCCGACGCGTTTTCCTTCTCCCGCCTTGCCCGCATGAAATACCGCCGTCGGGGTGGCGGCCACTGTCATCCAGATCGACGCATCATCGGGTTCGATGTCCATTTCCAGCTGGCCCTTGTTGATCATCCGGGAGTAGGCGAGCGTTCCGTCGGCTTTCACCCGGCTGAGGCAGAAGCGCCAATCGGCGAAGGTCTTCGGATCGTGATAGCCGAGAAAATTGATGCTGATCTTGTTGGCGCCTTTTTCCGGAACAATCCGCACCACGTTCATGCCGAAGGGTTCCGGAGCGTTGCCCATCGGAACGCGCCAGATGTTCTCTTTCAGGTCAACCGGTTCCAGCCATTGCCGCGCGGGGGCGTAGATCTGTTTCCGGTAGGCGCCTTGCAGTTCGAGATCAAAGTGGCTCATGCGCGCGGCATATTCTCCGAACAGGTCGCCCAATCCTCGGATTCCGTTCTTGGCGATCCCGCGTTGTTCGAGCATTCGCGCGATGGAGACCAGCGGATTGCCTTCGTCATGCCCGAGGGGGATGGCGTTAAACCAACCGTAGCCGTGATTCGGATCATCGCCCGCTAGGGTCCAGAAGGTGACATATCCGTAGCCGCTGAATCCGTTGAAGACATTACGGTAGGGACTCACCGTGTGATGACTGCCCCGCGGGCCGGGGTAACAGAACACACTCGAGTAGTCGGCACCGGCTTCGCCACCGCCCATGGGGAGCCCGTTGGGCCGTATCCCGTGCCCATATTCGTGGCTGATGATTCCAACGTTGGCATCCGAAGCTACGCAACTACCGTATGAGCCACCGGCGCCCCCGCGAACGGATTCATGCCCGTCACGCTTGGTCCCGCCCACTTTGACGGTGTACTTGTACTGCACCGGACGATCCCAATAGGGCATCAGGTCGCCGGAGTATTCGTAGAGCGTCCACATATTCTCCATCCACTCACGCAAGAACGAACGGTAGGCCTCGCCCGCTTCCGGGGTCTTTCCGATGAACGGGCTTTTCGGGTTTTGGCTTCCGGCACCCCAGGCGATGTGATCGGTCGTCATGAGCATGGTCCCCGGCTCGCCGGGTTTGGCGATATCAGGGAATCTGGCCCCGAATGTGCTAGGGACTTTATAGTCGACCTTGATCGCTGAGTTGCGAATCCGCGCCATTTCCTGATTGAAAAGGGGCATGAGCACTTTGATGTCCGCGTCGGAGAAGCTCTTCCCCGTATAGGCGCGCTTGCTGCCGTCGGGGAGCCGCAACACCACCGCCGGCGGGTAGGGCTGCTTGCCGGGGACGGCGTCGTGCTTGGTTCCGATCCCACGGAACCCGATCAAGTGCGCAGTGAGCTTGTCGCCGTTGAGGAAGGTCTTGGGGGTAAACGATTTGCCCAGGTCGGTGAGCGTCCAGTCACGCTTGATCATCCCGGCGACCACCGCGATCTCGTCCACGCCCTTGCGCGGAAAGAACTCCACTTCGCGCCGCTGGTATTCGGTGGGCTTACCACCTTCGCTAAGCACCTTGCGAAGCTCGACATCTTCGCGCAGCCCCTTGCCGGGAAACTGGGCGCCTCGATAGTATTCATATTCGTCCGCAATCGCGCCAACGGGAGCCAAGCCCAGAAGGGCAACCATCAAGACCAGTCGTCGATCGTTCATATTCATATTGTTGCTAGAAATTTGCTTTTTGCGGGGTGTCCCTGAGAGCCTTGTGGAGGAGATCGGATTCGCCCGCCCAAGGCAAGCCGATACCGAAAATGGCCAAAGTCCCGACTCCAAAAATAGCTACGGGCTAATGCCAGTGCTTGTCCGTGGTGAACGGCGACGCGGGTAATCCGGCCTTGTTGTAGAGGTTACAGCCGTCCGGATTGTTAGTGTAAGCATAGCGCACCGCCACCGGCTTTGCGACTTGAGGGCTTGATACCACGACGGTCTCGCCCGCGATGCTGGCGTCAGCCCAGTGCCATTTGCCGTCCTCTCCGGAAATCGCGAACCGCTTCAAGCTGCCGTCTTGCACGCTCTTCACGGGTTCGATGCCGGTCTTCTCACCGACCATCAGACCCTCTCCGACATGGTCGAAACTGATGATCGCCTCGCCGCCCTTGATCGACATACCTTTGTAGAGCGGGCCGCTGTAGGTGAGCTTCTCGCCGTAGTCATTGGCCAAGGCCCAGAGGGCAAGCCGTTCGCCAACGTCCTTCTTATTCTCGGGGTGCACGTCGCGCGGATTGCTTGTGTCGGCCAGATCGATCGCCACAGCCATGCCGGTGTTCTCGATATCGAGCGCTTGAAGCTGTGCCATGCGCATCCTTGCCCAGCCATCGCCGCCTTCAGGATCATCTCCCGCCTCCTCGAAGTTCGCGAGTTGGACGAAATAGAATGGGAAGGCGCCCTGGCCCCATGCCGCACGCCAGCCTTCGATCAGGGCGCGCATCTTGTGCGTGTAGGCGCGACCCTCGCTGCCGTTCGACTCGCCCTGGTACCAAATCGCGCCGCGGATTGCGAACGGCGCGACCGGCGCGATCATCCCATTGTAGAGCCCGGTCGCCAGGTTCTCCCTCGATTTGATCCCCATGCGCATTGGCGCGGTTGTCATCTTGTTGCTAGGCAGTCCCCTCTTGAACAGCCAATCTCCCGCGAGTGATATCTTCTCCTCTTCGTCCCCCACCGGATAAACATACATCTCCTTCGGGCTGCCCCAGATTCCCCCATCGCCCCAGCCATTCCAGACGCGAACAGCGACGACGTTCTTGCCGGCTTTAACCAGCTTGCCGGGGGCCGTGTAGATGCGTCGGTCGTCGTATTGGACGCTGGCGCCTATCCTTATGCCGTTGAAGAACGTCGTTTCGCGGTCATCGACTTTGGCGACGCTGACCACCAGGTCTTTGCCCGCGAAGCGTGCCGGGATATCGACCGTGCGTCGCAACCAAACAATGCCATTGAACGGCTTCAATTCGGCGACCTCCGTCCCGCTCCAACGCGTCGGCACGGGGACTGTTTTCCAGTCAGAGTCGTCATGGGCAAGGCTGCCCCAGTTGCCCTTGGCCGCCGATCCCGGGTCGTTCTTGGCGGCCCAGATATCCATTGCGTATTCCATGGTGAAGGTGCCCTTCTTGACCATCTTGCCGCGTTCCACCACCCTGGCAACAGCCTCTTTGGAGCCGTCTATTTTGCCCAACTCCCCTGCCCTCGCCCACGACTCGATCTTGGTCCCGCCGACCGCCGAAGAGATCAAACCGATGGGCACATCCGTCCGCCGGTGAATCATTCGCCCGTAGAAATAGCCGACCGCGGTGAACTGCGAAACCGTGGCCGGTGAGCACACCGCCCACGCCGTCTTGGCCGTGTCGTCGAGTTCGATCACCGTCGACTTTTCCGGCACCGCGAAATGCCGGATCGCCGGATAGTTCGCTTCGGCATCGAATTTTTCCAGCAAGTTGCGCTTTCCGCGACGCCCTCCTGCCACTTCGTAATCCATGTTCGACTGCCCGCTACAAAGCCACACGTCACCGACGAGAACGTTGCCGAAGGCCAGGTTTTCGGCCCCCGGTTTCCCCGTTGATGTAACGCTGAGTTTCTGACCCTTGGCCGACGATGTCAGCGGGTCGAGGCGGATCAGCCATTGCCCCGATTTGTCGGCGGCGGTCGTCTTCGTCTGACCGGCAAAGGAGACGCTGACGCTCCCGTCCGGATCCGCCGAACCCCAGATCGGCACCGGTTTACCGCGCTGCAAGACCATGTCGTCTGAGAATACCGTTGGCATGCTCAGTTCCGCCTGCGCGGCACCCGCGCAGAGCATCATTATCAACCATGTGCATTTATTCATCATATTCTTTCTCATTTCGGGTGAATGTTACTCCTCAGGCGCAGCCTTTTGGTCGTCGCCTGCAGGAGACTCGGCCTCCTTTTTCACAGCATTGGCAGCACCAGGTCGGGTGATTCCAAGAACAGTAACGGGAGACAGCGCCATGGGATAGTCCAGGTCGAACCTGCTGGAAGGGCCGTTTTTGAATTTGTCGAGTGCGGGGTTGTAGGTGTAGATGCCGATCTGGTTCGCCTCCGGTTGAAAGACCATGTAACGCAGCCATGATTCTCCCCCGTTGTTGAGCCCCTGATAGTTGCTCAAAATTTGGTGGACCTGGTTGTCGTGATCTCCGGCGGAGGTAAGAACCGCCTCTCCACCGAAGTGGCCGCAGAGAACCATGAACATGTTCCTGTGCTTCCTGACGAACTTTTGCCACATCTGCTCGCCGTTGTTGCCTTTGAGCTTCAGCTTATTGGTGTTTCTCGTCTTATTTCCCTTCAGGTAGGCGTGCGTCACGACAATGGCACGATGGTCAGAATGCTCGGCAACGATTCTGTTCGCCCAATCCAGAACTTCGTCGCGAGGGTGATACTCGAGAGCGAGAATAATAAACTTCAGCCCCGCAGCCTCGAAGTGGTACCAGGAATTGTCATGGCGATCCGGATCGAAAGTGCCGCCAAACTCCTGCCGTTTTGCGAATTTTTCGCGAGGAAAGTATTCATTGAATAGAGTGGTCCGGTCGACGGCGATATCGAAGCCATACTTATTGTCCGCCTTTTTGTAGCCCATGTCATGGTTTCCCAGGCACATGCAGTAGCGGACTTTCCCATCCAAAACTGACATGGCTTCCTTGGCGATGGCCCATTCCTCAGGAACGTCCCCCTGCACGATATCTCCTTCGTGGACGAGAAAAGCGATATTGAGTCGCTCCTGATTGTCGCGCACCCATTCCGTTTGCTCAAAGAAGTAGCGCCGCAAATCTCCATTGCCCCACTTGGCAGATAGCTTGTGCCGTATATCACAGTAGAACTGGGTGTCAGGCAAAACCGCGATGGTGAACGATTTCGTTGTCTGGGCGAAATGCTCCGCTGCCTTCAGGTTCTGCCTCGTCGCGCAGCCTACAAGCACGGTGACCATTGCTAGGGTAAGTATCTTTCTCATCTTAAATTTTCTTTCTCGGCGAGCGTTGCGAAGAGCACCATCAGCGTCAAGCGGCGAGACTGTTGCAGCAGGGACGATGTCGTTCTCATGGCTTTATTTTTTTGTTGATTTCCTCATGAATGCAACGCCATTTATGGAGACATGAAACTAGCACACCTTCGGAACACGGCCCTAATTTTGGCAAGTAGCGGGTGCTGGCTTTCCTGCCCGTATTCCAGCGCTGCGGCAGAAGCTGAACCCGCTGAATCCGCTGAGCCGGCCTACAGCGCCGAAGCGTTTCGGAAGACGCTCGACCCGTTTTACAAGCAGCACATTGTCGCCGACGGCCTGGTGGTGGCCGGTTCGGAGAAGGTCTCGCTCCCCGCTCTGCGCGAGGTCGGCTACCTGTCGCAGAGGATGCTTGCCAATCGGCCTGACGTGATCAGCTACCTCTGTGAGAAGAAAAAGATGTTTGTGGGCGTGATGGCTTATTGCGAACTGCAGACCGACCTGCCCGACTGCCGGGGGATGTCGCTGTGGTGGGCTTATCGGGCCCGCGGTCTGGGTAGCACGCCGGTCAGTTGTGGTGAAGAGAACGTGCTGAACTTCAAGGGCGACCCCTGGGAGGGGGAAAACATTTTCATTCACGAGTTCGCCCACGGGATTGAAAGGTCATCGGCGCTCTGGACGACCAGTTCAATGCGCGCCTCCGGGACTTGTTTGACAAGGCGGAAGAGAGCGGTCGCGTCCGTGGGTATGCGATCGAGGGCGGCATCGCCGAGTTCTGGGCCGAGGGCGTGCAGGCGTGGTTCAACTGCAACGGGACCATCAGGCCGAAGTCCGGCGGTGGGCAGAGTTCATTCGAGGTTCTCGGACCGAAGGGTGAACACGTCTGCCACCTGCAAACCCGCGAGCAGATGCGTACACACATGCCTGAGTTCGCCAAACTACTTGATGACTCCTTTCGACAAAACAAGTGGCTCTACGTGCCCGTCGCGGAGCGCTTGGACGAGCCACACCTGAAGGGCTTCGATCCCGCCGATGCTCCCACCTTCCGCTGGCCGCCTGCCGTCGTCGAGGCCTTCCATCGAATCGAAGCCGAACGCGCCAGCAAGAAAGCGGAGGAGAAGGCTGCCAAACCATAAATCCCGGGCTTAAATCCGTATCCCCGTTGGGGATGAAGAACCTCCTACTCCAACGGAGTTGCGTCAGGGCGGGGGCAGAGGGTGGCGCTCCGTCAGAAACACGTCTGGGATTGATTCCGGGACGGACGCAACCCCGTTGGGGTTGGATGATCTTCACGCGCATTGTCCCAGGGTAGCCTCCGTTTCACTCCGGCAACCCCGGGCTAAAATCCGTATCCCCGTTGGGGATGAAGAACCATCAACCCCAACGGGGTTGTGTATTTTAGCCCGGGGTTGGCGTAACGCAGTGAAGCCTACCCCGGGACAACCACACCAAAAAATCCCACAACCCCAACGGGGTTGCGTATTTTAGCCCGGGGTTGGCGCAACGCAGTGAAGCCTACCCCGGGACAACGCACCAAAAAATTCCACAACCCCAACGGGGTTGCGTATTTCAGCCCGGGGTTGGCGTAACGCAGTGAAGCCTACCCCGGGACAACCGCACCAAAAAATTCCCCAACCCCAACGGGGTTGTGTATTTAAGCCCGGGGTTGGCGCAACGCAGTGAAGCCTACCCCGGGACAACCACCCCAAAAATTCCATCAACCCCAACGGGGTTGCGTATTTTAGCCCGGGGTTGGCGTAACGCAGTGAAGCCTACCCCGGGACAACCACACCAAAAAATCCCACAACCCCAACGGGGTTGCGTATTTTAGCCCGGGGTTGGCGCAACGCAGTGAAGCCTACCCCGGGACAACCACCCCAAAAATTCCATCAACCCCAACGGGGTTGCGTATTTTAGCCCGGGGTTGGCGTAACGCAGTGAAGCCTACCCCGGGACAACGCACCAAAAAATTCCACAACCCCAACGGGGTTGCGTATTTCAGCCCGGGGTTGGCGTAACGCAGTGAAGCCTACCCCGGGACAACCGCACCAAAAAA
>Ga0206131_10002946_pt1 | contig 20060 bp, 20 predicted proteins | sample Helgoland_Spring_FD_148636 | JGI IMG/M metagenome (GOLD analysis project Ga0206131, IMG submission 148636) | Pelagic subsurface seawater microbial communities from Kabeltonne, Helgoland, North Sea - Helgoland_Spring_Bloom_20160517_1 | ecosystem: Environmental > Aquatic > Marine > Epipelagic ...
TGACTCTTCATTGTAGTGCTCGACACTGCCATATTGAGAAGCAATTTCATATGGAGACATGCTGGCATCACCTACAATTATTACTTTGTATTCTTTATTGAATTTGTTTAAGATATCATAGGTAGAAATATGCTCGTTGTGTCTTCTGATATTGTTTTGCCATAGGTTTTCGTAAATGCAATTATGAAAGTAATAATGTTCCATGTGTTTAAATTCATATTTCGCAGCTGAAAACAGTTCTGAACACAATTTTATATGGTCATCCATGCTTCCTCCAATATCAAAAAACAACAAGACTTTAATGTTGTTTTTTTTACTCGGTACCATTTCAAGATGCAGCATTCCGGCGTTATTTGAAGTGCTTTTTACCGTTTTTTTGATATCTAATTCTTCTTGCTTTCCCTCTCTGGTAAGTGTTCTTAATTTTCGAAGTGCCATTTTAAGATTACGTGTTTCTAAATCAACATTTTCATCTAAATTTTTAAATGCGCGTTTATCCCATACTTTAATAGCTTTTCGGTGCCTGCTTTCATTCTGGCCTATTCTAATTCCTTCAGGATTATAGCCGTAAGCGCCAAAAGGAGAGGTGCCTCCGGTGCCAATCCATTTGCTACCTCCTTCATGTCTTTCCTTCTGCTCTTCAAGTAGTTCTTTTAATCGATCAAGAACTTTATCCAAGCCTCCCATAGCTTTTATTTGATCCATTTGTTCAGACGAAAGAAGTTTTTCTGAATTTTTATTCATCCATTCTTCAGGAATCTTAAAAAACTCTTCATTTGTTATAGATTCCAATCCTTTGAAGTATTCTCCAAAAATTTGGTCAAACTTATCTAAGTGTTTTTCATTTTTTACCAGCATCGATTTACTCAAATGGTAGAAATCATCTACTCTTTGGTTAATAACGTTTTTGTGTAAAGCTTCTAATAAAGACAGGTATTCTTTTAATGTTACCGGTACTCCTTGGTTTTTTAATATGAGAAAAAAGTCTAGAAACATATCTTTAAGACATTATATTAATTAGACGCTAGACTTGAGTCGAAATATTCTGGTGTCTAGCGTCTAAAGTCAAAATTTTATATTTTAAGTGTAATCAAATCTTGTTCATTTTTTATAAGGGCACCTGAATAAGGAAAATCTCCTTTGCCTGGTTGCCAGCCATCTAATTCTTGGGATGTTATTTTTCCAATAGTTAGTAATTTTATCCAATCGATTATTTCTGAGGTTGAAGGTCTTTTCTTTATAGATCTAATATTTCTCAAGTCATAAAATACGCGCATAGCAGAGTTAATCATTGTGTCTTCAAGTTTCTCATAATGGACATTGATGATTTCTTTCAAAGTATCCCGGTCAGGGAAAGTAATATAATGAAACAAACATCTTCTTAAAAAAGCATCAGGAAGCTCCTTTTCATTGTTTGAAGTGATGATTATTATTGGGCGTACTTTCGCTTTTATCGTCTTTTTTAGTTCATAACAGTAGAACTCCATTTTATCCAATTCTTGCAACAAGTCATTTGGAAACTCAATGTCAGCTTTATCCACTTCATCAATCAAAAGAATCACTTGCTCTTCGCTATCGAAAGCTTCCCAAAGTTTACCCTTAACAATATAGTTTGCAATATCATTTACTTTTTCATCGCCTAATTGGGAATCTCTTAATCTAGAAACAGCATCATATTCATATAAGCCTTGTTGAGCAGTTGTAGTAGATTTTACATTCCAAGAAATTAACTTTTTACTTAAAGAAGCTGCTATTTCTTCTGCTAATAAAGTTTTTCCTGTTCCGGGCTCTCCTTTAACAATTAGCGGCTTTTGCAAAGCTATTGAAGCGTTAACTGCAATCTTTAAACCCTCAGAGGCGATGTATGTATTTGTGCTATTAAAACTCATAATAATATTCCTTTGTCTCTGTAAAAAATAAAACCCTGCAACAAGTTATCGAAGCAGGGTTTTAAAAAATTTATAGAATTTTATTTTTTAAAATTACCTGCTACAATTAGCTCTTTAGTGCCGTGACCCCAAGAATAGAAACCTTCGCCAGATTTTACACCTAATTTCCCTGCAGTAACCATGTTTACTAATAATGGGCAAGGTGCATATTTAGAATCTCCATATCCATCTTGCAATACTTTCAGAATTGCCAAACAAACATCTAAGCCAATAAAATCTGCTAATTGCAGTGGTCCCATTGGATGAGCCATTCCTAATTTCATAACAGTATCAATTTCTTCAACTCCAGCAGTCCCTTCATGCAAAGTAATGATAGCTTCATTAATCATTGGCATTAGGATTTTGTTGGCAACAAAACCTGGATAATCATTAACTTCGGTAGGAACCTTTTTTAAACTTTTAGAAGTCTCCATTATGATGTTGGTTACTTCATCTGACGTAGAGTATCCTCTGATGATTTCAACTAATTTCATTACTGGAACAGGATTCATAAAGTGCATTCCAATAACTTTATCAGGACGAGAAGTTACGGCTGCAATTTTAGTAATAGAAATGGAAGAAGTGTTTGTAGATAAAATTGCCTCCTCGGGAGCATATTTATCCATGTCTTTGAATATTTTTAATTTCAAATCCACATTTTCCGTAGCTGCTTCAACGACTAGATCTGCATTTTTTACACCTGCTTCAAGACTTGTGAATGTAGTAATATTGTTAAGTGTAGAAGTTTTATCTTCTTCTGTGATTTTTTCTTTTTTAACCATTCGATCAAGGTTTTTTGTAATAGTAGTAATAGCTCTATCCAAAGAATCTTGTGCTACATCAACTAGTGAAACCGAATAATTATTTTGAGCAAATACATGCGCAATTCCATTGCCCATTGTTCCAGCTCCAATGACTGTTATATTTTTCATGAAAAAATAATTTAAAATTTAGAAAGGCGAAGATAGGAAAATGGTAGAATTGGAAGATGCTTAAGGTTATATTAATTCGTTTAGTATAAAATGAGATGACTAGCTAATTTCTACTTTCCAGCACCTTTTAATACTGTTAATACAGTGTAAATTAGTATTTTAAAGTCTAAGGCCAGAGACATGTTTTCTATGTAAAGTACATCATATTTAAGTCTCGCTACCATCTCATCTACATTTTCGGCGTAACCGTACTTAACTTGTCCCCAGGATGTAATCCCCGGTTTAACTTTTTGCAAGTGTTTATAGTGTGGAGCTATTTCCATTATTTTATCAATGTAGAATTGGCGTTCAGGTCTAGGTCCTACTAATGCCATATCTCCTTTTAAGACATTCAAAAACTGCGGTACTTCATCTAATCGAGATTTTCTTAAAAACTTACCAATAGGTGTTATTCTAGAATCACTTGAACTAGAAAGCTGAGGCCCATTTTTTTCAGAGTTGTAATACATTGATCTGAATTTATAGATATAAAAAGGTAGTCCATCTATACCTATTCTTTCTTGTTTAAAGATTATTGGTCCTTTTGAAGAAGTCTTTACTAGGATTGATAAAATAATTAAAATTGGACTTAAGAAGATTAACGCAATGATGGATGCAGATAAATCCATTAAACGTTTTAATGTGATTTGCCACTGTGGCATTATTTCTTGGTTCACTTCAATTAATAAGGCTCCAAATAAGGCTGTCATTTTAACTGATCCTGTAAGAATATTGTACGTATCAGGTATTAATTTTATGGAAACATTACAATCGCTTAAATCATCTATAATCCGTTTTAAGTTTTCGTGCTCAGAAGATTCTACGGCTACAATTACTTCTTCAATTTGTTCCTTCTTGATAACAGCTTTTATATTCTCATATTTACCAAAATAGTTGATGGGAGTGTCTAATAAGACTCTATCAACTCCATTCGTGCTAACGAACCCTCTGAAGTCGTAACCAGGGTTTGCTCTAAGCGCTTTAATTTCATTATAAATTCCAAGCGCATTTTCATTTCCTCCAACGATTAAAGTAGGGAATCCAATTTTACCATAGTGAATTTTTCTTACCGTAGCAGAAGTAATTATTAACCGCGGTATTAATGTACATATAAAATGAAATCCAAATAGCGCAAGCAATAATTTATAATAATCTTTGTATTGATTTATTTCATCATCCAGGAGTAATACAAAAAACAAAATTAAACATCCAATTGCTGATATCATTAAAGTTTGACCGGTTTCCTTTAGTCTGTATTTTCTGAATATCTTTTTGTAACTGCCTATGGATGTGTAAAGAATAACCCAATAAGTAGGAACCATTACTAATCCATAATAAAAATTATCACTTGTCGTAAATACAGCTTGTTCAATACTTATTTTACGAAAATAATAAAATGCTATCCAGGCTACTAAGGACATTAAAATGTCTGAAAGGACATACTTTGTTACTTGTAGCTTTCTGTTCATTATTGATTGTAAATAACTTTAATGTTGTCAATAAAAATTTCAATGCCATCTTGAGCATTCGTATTAAGCACTTGAATATAGAGGTCGAAGTCTGTAGCGGCAGGAAAGAAATTCGTTCCATCTGATATATAAACGTATGTTTTATTCCATTGTGAAATACCATTATTATCATCAGTAGGATAGAATGTAACTAGGGGCATCTGCTGGTAACTTGGCACTGAATTGTCTTTATGGAGCAATCCGATGTAGAATTCGTGGTTACTTTTGTAATCGAACTCTATATAGGCTGGAATGTCTAATTGTTTTGGGAAATTATTAAAACTCAATTCCGCTGTTCTCATTTCAGAAGAGAAATTGTCAGCGTTCATAAAGATAGCGCCGGCATTTCCTTCTATAAGCTCTGTATATGGAGGGTTTGATACAACGATCATAGAGGTATCACTCGTTGAATGATTGAATAATTTTATTCCAGGGTCCTCAAAATCTTCTACCCAAATACTAAGACCACTTTTATATTGAATGGATGGATTAATTGAAATAATTGAATCTTGAATAAGCTCCATATTAGCCTCATGTGAAGTGTAAAAAGGGTAGATAACTCGATATCCAGATGCGCCATTTTTTTTAATCCCTGGATACAAACTTACTTTATGGTTTCCTTTATAGTGCAACGGAATGGTTGCTGGAAGTTCCCACATTCCGGCTAAGTTGTCGTCTACATAAACCCATACATCTGTTATTTTATTGCTACTTGAACCTTGACTTCCAGATGATTGAAAATCAAAGTTTTCTACATAAATAAATGAAGGTATTTCCTCAGGTTTATCAATAATTTGACAACCGTTTAGAAGCGTAAAGAGTATCAATATAGGTATAAATACAACTGATTTCATGAACAATAAGTTAGAACGCAAAAGTAAAATTATTATTGTTGAGAGAAGTAATTAAAGAGTGAATTCCCTCACTTAAAAAGGTTAGGCGGTTATACAGAATTATAATTTTTTCATTATTTCATGTGCTGCATGTAATGCCTTGTAACCAGCATAAATTGAAACTGAAGGTGTTAGGTCATTTTCGATAGCATTTACAAAGGACCTTAATTCATCTTCTATTGCATTGTTGGGTTCTATCTCTTCTGAAAGAATATCGATTTGTTTTTTACCTTTTTCACCCAAATCAATAGTTACAGCGAATGGATCCTCTTCCGTAACATCATGCATTTGAATTACTTCATTTTTCTTTTCTAAAAAGTCTACAGATACATAAGCATCTTGCTGAAAAAATCTCGATTTACGCATGTTTTTCATGGAAATTCTACTCGCGGTTAAGTTAGCAACACAGCCATTGTCAAACTCTATTCTGGCATTCGCAATATCTGGAGTGTCGCTTAAAACAGAAACTCCGCTAGCGTTGATTGCTTTAATTTCAGAGTCAACTACACTTAAAACAATGTCTAAATCATGAATCATTAAATCTAAAACGACAGAAACATCCGTTCCTCTTGGATTGAACTGAGCTAACCGGTGTGTTTCAATAAACATAGGGTTTTGTAAATGTTTAACGCTAGATGTAAATGCTGGGTTAAACCTTTCTACATGTCCTATTTGAACTTTGACTTTCGCTTCCTCCGATAAACTAATTAAGGCTTTGGCTTCTTCAATAGTAGTCGTAATAGGCTTTTCGATAAATACATGTTTGAAAGAACGCATAGAAGTCGCTGCGCAATCAAAGTGAGCAATAGTTGGTGTTACAATATCTACTATATCACAGGCTTCAATCAAGCTTTCAATGGAATCAAAAGGTATTAAGTCCATTTGTTCCTTAACATTGTTTCTAACCTTTTCACTTTGGTCAAAAAATCCAATTAACTCTACAAAGTCAGCACTTTGTAAAATTCTGAGATGGATTTTCCCTAAATGTCCTGCACCAACAACTCCGATTTTCAGCATAATAATTATTTATCTGAATCAAAAATAACCCATATGTTATCTGATAAATGCAAACAATAAGGTAATTATCAACACCTTTGTTTTATAAAATGAATACTTTTCATTCTTGTTTTTTGAATTAGCGTATTATTTTTGAATAATGAAAGACACGTTAAGAGATCAGGGAAAGAGAAAATTGCTCGTTCAAGAGTTACAGGAGAAGAGAGGGATTAATAATGCTAACGTATTAAAGGCAATTGGTGCTGTGCCTAGGCACTTGTTTTTTGACAAAGTATTTCATGATAATTTTGCATATAAAGACGTTGCCTTTCCAATTGGAGCAGGCCAAACAATATCACAACCATTTACAGTTGCTACCCAATCTTCATTGCTGAAAATTGAAAAAGGAATGAAAGTTTTAGAGGTTGGTACCGGTTCAGGTTATCAAACTGCTGTATTATTAGAATTGGGAGCTAAAGTTTATTCCATAGAACGCCAAAGAGAATTATTTCAGTCAGCTAAAGTTAATCTCTCAAAACTGAACTATAGAGCTAATTTGTTTTTTGGAGATGGTTACATTGGTAAAGAAGCTTTTGCCCCATTCGACAGGATAATAGTCACTTGCGGTGCTCCGTTTATTCCAGAAGAACTGATTAATCAATTAGCTCCTAATGGAATAATGATAGTTCCTGTTGGGGAAGGAGTTAACCAAACAATGATTCTTATAGAGAAATCTGAAAATGAAGAAATTATAAAAACAGAACATGGAAGCTTTAGTTTTGTTCCAATGTTAAATGATAAACAATATTAACTTATTCGACTCGTTAAGGATTTACTAGATAAAACATAGCTATGAAAAACATTAAATATTTACTAATATTAATTTCTTTCGGAATGTTAAATCAGTCTTTTTCTCAAGATACGATTGGTAAATTAACTTTTGAAACACGTTACCAATTAAGACAAGACAGCACGTATCTGCCCAATCTTAATATCCGCTATTTTTTCAAAGAAAATAGTGCTTTGAGAATCGGTTTGGCTTATCAATACTCTAGTGTATTAAGAGAAATAAAAGAGTTAGATGGAGATGGCTTAGGGACTGTTGAGAAATTAAATGATATGTTTATGTTTAACATTGGAATTGAAAAGCATTTTAAAAAAAATAATGTTTCACCCTACTTAGGAGGTGAGCTGCAGTTTGGAATAGGGAAAAAAGAGGAGTATGGTACTCGTACTGATTCTGTAATATTTATAGCTGATTATAATTATTCAGTAAAAAAACCAATAAGTCATTTTGGTGTGTATGTTTTTTCAGGTGTTGATTTTTACGTATTTGATAATTTATATATTGGAACAGAATTAGGTGTTTTATTCTCTGCTGCTCAAAGTAAAACAGGAGAGTTTAAAATTACGGATGAAAGTTCACTTACTGATCCGGAAATTATAACAAGTATTCCTTCTGTTAAGACCAAGTCATTTGGTGTTGCTAATGTTGGAATGATAAAAGTTGGGTGGAGGTTTTAATCAGTTACAATGAATTCTACTATTGTATCTTCAAAATGGTTAAGTGATAATTTTGACTCCCCTAATTTAGTAGTTTTAGATGCAAGTCAACCGAGGACTAAATCAGAATCTATTTCTCAACAAATAATAGGAGCTAGACCTTTTGACATTAAAGGAGCCTTTTGTGATAAGTCAAGTTTTCTTCCAAATACATTTCCTTCTAAAGAACAATTTGAAGAAGGTTGTCAAGAATTAGGAATTAACTCTTCAAGTAAAATTGTCGTTTATGATTCTCTAGGAATTTATACAAGCCCTCGCGTATGGTTCATGTTTAAAGCTATGGGGCATGAAAACATAGCTGTATTAGATGGAGGTTTTCCAGAATGGATTGCTATGGGTTTTGAAACAGAAGCAATAGTCGAAAAGAAATATTCAATCGGTAATTTTAAAGCTACCTATCAACCAGAAATGATTCGAAGCATTCGCTTCGTTAGAGAAAATTTAGCTAAAAAAGAATCGTTAGTAATTGACGCAAGGTCTGCTGATCGATTTAACAGCTTAGTTCCCGAGCCACGGGCAGATTTAAGAATGGGAAATATACCTAACTCGATAAATATTCCTTTTCATAATACTCTTGAAAATGGAAAGTTTAAATCAGTGGAAAAACTAAAGCGTTTATTTAAAGAAATTAAGAATGAGAATAAATCGATGGTGTTTAGCTGTGGTTCCGGCATTACAGCCTGCATTGTGTTTTTAGCTGCAGAATTGGTTTTTGAAGGAAATAGAGCCATTTATGATGGGTCATGGACTGAATGGGCGCAATTGGAAAATTAAAAGTCTTTTTTTAATCGATCCATTTCACGTTTAGCATCTTTATCTTTCATGTCTTCGCGTTTATCATGTAATTTCTTTCCTTGAGCAACCGCGATGTCTAACTTAGCCTTTCCTTTCCCATTAATAAATAGCTTAATTGCAACTAATGTAAGACCTTTATTTTTCAGCTTTTTCTCAATTTTAGTAATTTCTGTTCTATTTAATAAAAGCTTTCTATCTCTTTTCGGTGAATGATTGTAGTGTGTTCCGTTTTCATATTCTTGGATATACATATTTCTAAGAAATATTTCCCCTTTTTCAAAAACGCCATACGATTCCATAATGCTAGCCTTGCCTAAACGGATTGATTTAATCTCTGTGCCGGTTAGTTGGATACCAGCAGTATACTTATCAATAAATTGATATTCAAACTTGGCTTTTTTATTTTTTATGTTAATCGTATTACTCATTCTGTCCCTTAAATACAAAGTTAGCAAAGGTTTTTGAGTTTTTAGAATTTAATTTGATCCAATATGAATTTTGGATATATCTATCACCAAACAAAAAATAACAGACATGAAAACCTCAATTCTTTCCTTATTTCTATCTTTATTATTCTTCAGTGTATCTTATTCTCAAATGGGAATTACGTGTGCTGAATTCGATACGCACATAATGAGTTAGAACCATTCAGTATTCAAAAATGTTGCTGCAGGTAACTCTTATCAATCAATAAGTATTGATGATAAGTTTTATAAGATAGTGAAATAGGGATCAATGCAATAGATACTAAAATTTGAGTTGCCTGCGGAAAGTGGCTTAATGATTTTTTAAAGCGCGTGTTCTTTCATTCATAAAAATTGAATTTACTGCTGCATCATACGCTTGAATGTTTTTCGCTTTTTTTATGAGTTTAACTGCTTTGTGAGGATTATCAAATGTTGTTGCAAAATATTCCCAAAAATGATACATTTTCATAATAATATGTTTGGGTCCTGATAATGCTTGTTCATATTCATTATAGAGGGTATCGTGAAATTTACTAAATATTTCAATTTTGTTTTCAGGATAAATGGACGTTTCTTTTTGAATCATAGATGGCAGAAATGGGTCGGAGATTAACCCTCTTCCAATCATCCAATGGTCAATTTTTGGAAACCGTTCTGTCATTTCATTAAAGCGATTTACTGATGTTATATCGCCGTTATAATAGATTTTATGAGTGGTATTATCTAGACAAAGCTGAAAGGAGTCTAAATCCACACCACCTTTGTATAGTTGTTTTCCAATTCGCGCATGGATAGCAATGTTTTTTACTGGATACTTTTCTAGAATAGGAAATGTTGATAGAATTTCCTCACTATTTTCATAGCCCATTCTCATTTTCATGGAAACAATAATATCAGATTCTGAATGGACTTTATTGAGTATAGCATCAATTTTTGCTGGGTCATTTATTAATCCAGAACCCATTCCTCTTTTTGTAACCATAGGGTAGGGACATCCAAGATTCCAGTTGAGTTCATTGTATCCTAAGCTTTTAACGTATTTCGAAACAAACAAAAATTCATCAGCATCATTCGTCATTATTTGAGGAATAACAGTTAGCTCGGTATTGTTTTTTGGTAAGATATCACGTTCATAAGCTGGTTTAATCTCAAACTTTCCATTGAGGCGTATATAAGGAGCATAGAAAGTGTCAATTCCTCCGAAATAATGATTAAATGCGTTTCTAAATCGAAAATCCGTGAAGCCTTGTAAGGGAGAAGATAATAAGGTGTATCTCATTTTACATTCCACCAAATACAAAAAACAATTGGCCAAATCCAGCTGCCATTCCTAAGACAGCACCAATAAGTATTAATTTAAGTTCATCTTCCTGAAAAACAGGTCGTAAAAAATCTACAAATTCGCCAGGTAAAAGAGCTTGCATTTTTGTTCTAAATATTTTTTCAAGCCCCATAGCTTCTTCGGCATACCCAAAAGCTGGTCGGACAGATATGGGCATGTTTCGAATGGTTTTATCTACAATTATATTTTTCATTTTATCATAATTTCTTTTCCCAGAAACAATGGTGATAAGAGGTTTAGATATGCCAACTCCGTCATCTATTGCTTTATTGGCATGGCCAGCGATCATAGTAACAAACCTTTCCTTAGTCGGTCCACTTATGATTGCAGCAAATATTCGATCAAAAGTAAATATTTCGTTGGCCAACATTTGTGCATATTCTGCAGAAACTTCATTTTGACGTTTAATAAAAAGTCCTTGAAATTTCATTCCTAAAAATTTCTTCGGTTGAACAGGTTGGAAAATTAACTTTAATGCTAACCAATTGGTGAAAAACCCAACAATCAACCCAAATAAAGGCAGAAGCCACCATTGTTGAAAAAAATACCATACAGCCATTTGTATGAGTCCAAATGTAAAACCAAAGTATAAACCAGAACGTTCAATGAATTTAAATTCATCTTTACCGCAATTTAAAAAGATGTCATTCATAAGCTGTTTGTCCTGCGTTAGCCTTTTAACAACCATATCTTTTATGTCAAAAACATCTTCAATGTTTTCCTTCACATCTTGCATTATTCCCTTAACTACATGCGGCATGTCTCGCGAAATACGAGCATAAACAACCTTTTTAGCAGATTCTGGTATTCTTTTCCAAACCTCTGGAGATTGGTCTACCATTATTTCATCCATTATCTCCTTTGATAATTTATCAAATTCTGGGCGCATTTCCTCAGCAATAATTTCAGGGTCAATTTGTGAAAATAATTCCTGAACATCAATTAGTTTAGTTGTCCATAAATCAACTGATATTTCGGACATTTTCCTTGCCTTACTTGGGATAATTCCTTGCCAACCGAAGGGTTTTATTCCAATAAACTCAATTGGGTAAAATGTCATTTTCAAAGCAAGAACATTGGTTCCCCACCCAACAATTGCACTTGTTAGAGGAATAGAAAGGTAGAGAAATATCTCTTTATATTGTTCGAAAAACTCAAGCATTACTGTACAAAAGTAGCATACTACCCGTAATACGAAAGTTTATTTTAGTATCTTCGAAAAAATAATTCATTTATATGCTCAAGTTTTTATCTGTAGTGATTGTTTCGGGTATCTTTTTTTGTGCTACATCTTGTTATAAGGTTCACCATAATTATATCGTAAAAACGGAGTGGTACTTAAATGCTTTAGAATTAGATGGTGGATCTACCAATTTTATGAACGGAATTCTTCCAGATTACGCTGATGGTGGCGGGTACTATAAAATTTACATGTTGGATAATGGCCTTTCTAGAGGAGAATATTATGTCTATGATACTTTGAACTATTTTGTTACGGGTACATGGGATTTACTATCTCCCGATAGTATTCATATTGATTTAGATAAATATGTTCAAGGAACATTCTATATAGAACTAATCAATTTAGATGAAATGATATTATCTACTGATCATAATAATGTAAAGTTTTTTGGAATAGGAGATGTGAAAGCGGTAGTTCGCTGTTCAAAAGGAGAAGCAACTAGTCAGGAAAGTACTACACCTTAGCTTTTATTTTATGTAGGTATTGAGTTAAGAGCATTTAAACCTCTCAATAGGAATTATTACCTGACAAGAATACTTAACTCTCATATTTTTTTCAAGAGTCACTTAAAGTCTTTGAAGTGGAGTGCAAACTCCATCAACACAGCTATAGCATTTTAGTTTATCTTTAAATACAGAAGATTTAAAAATGGATTTATTTAGGAGCATTCTCACACATTCTTGAATTCCTTCAATAATAGAAGGATGAGGATAAATCATTTCGGCTAATTCCTCAATACCCTTATCCATCTTCATCAATAAAGCCACAGCTTGAATTGCACTAGAAGCATGTTCTCCAATAGCACGCATTCCTAGTATTTTCATTTCCTTGTCATTGGTGACAATTATTTTAAAGAACCCTTCTGTTTTACGCATGGCGATAGCTCTTGCAATACAGGAATAGTCAATTTTTACGACTTTTACGTCAATGTTTTTCTCTATGCATTGTTTTTCATTCATGCCAACAGATGCGACTTCAGGTTGTAAAAACATTATTGTACTAACATTATCGTAAGAAAGAGGTGCTTTTTTACCATCGAACATTCTTTCTACTGCATGCCTTCCTTCAAGTTCTGCAATATTATAAAGGGCAATATGGCCACTTGCATCTCCACAGGCATATATGTTTGGAACGTTAGTCTGGGTGTCGTCATCTCCAATATGAACACCTCTTTTACTCATGGATACACCTGCATTTTCCATTTCAAGTGAATCTGAATTTATAACTCTGCCAACTGATAATAAAGCTTTCTCGACGCGAATAACTTCCCGCCTTCCATCTGGGTATGAAAGTTCATATTCCACTTCACCGTCTTTCTTTTCAAGTCTTTCCAAGTTAGCTCTATGATGAACAATAACACCATTCTTGGCTAAGTTGTTTTCTATCATTCCTGAAATATCATCGTCTTCAAAAGGAAGCACTTTATCAGCTCTATCTATTAAATGAACTTTTGTTTTACCAAAATTTGAAAAAATAGTGGCAAATTCACAACCAATTACACCAGCGCCAACTATAACTAAACTCTTTGGAAAATCTTCAATTTCATGAATTCCATCGCTTGTCATGATAATTTTTTCATCAACATCTACGCCTTGCAATAAACGAGGTTTACTACCAATTGCTATTATAGTGTTTTCAGCGTATATCTGTTTTTTTTTACCATTTTCTTTGGAGATTTCTATTACATGATTATCTACAAATGATCCAAGACCTCTTTCATATTTAAAGGTTTTGTTCATAGATTCTGCCTCCAATAATTTTATATGGCAGGAATATTGAAATTTTCTATCAAAAATTGCTTCATTAACTGTTTTGTTGATTTCTTCCCAAGTAACTTCCAGCTTCTTTCTACCAACAGATACAATACTTTCATTAACTGCTTTTACTTTTTGAGAAAGTTCCCATAAAGTTTTAGATGATAGAGCTCCTTTATAAAGTCCAGCTCCACCAACCTTTTGTTTTTCAATGAGAACAACTCGTTTTCCGAAATCTATTGCACGCATAGCAGCAGCATATCCTGCTGGTCCTGCACCTATTACACATAAATCGTATCTTTCCATAAGGTTAAGTGCTTATTATTCAGGAGGCCAAATTAAAAATTATTTGGTACATAATCGTTTCTTATCTCTTTATTCTTGAAATGAAAGGACAATGACGCACCTGCAATAGGTAATTGATTAGAATAAAATACTTTTGGCTGAACTATAATAGATAAATCATTACTATTATCAAAATGAAGCAGATTACCCGAGACATTCGCATCTACAATATTTATAAGATATACTCCAAGTGCCGCAACAATTGATAAATCCCTCCATCTGGAATATTGGTCGGTAATAGATTTTAACTGAGCATCTGAATAGCCACTAATGCTATAAAGATTATTTATGTCATTTTGTAAATCAAGTCGTTCATTTCGATAAACAGTATAGTATTTTTGATTTTGAATTACAAAGTAAATACTGGTTCCGATTCCTCCATAAATTAAAGGTAATTTCCACCATAGCCGGGATTTAAAACCTTCAGGTTTTTTAATGTCATTATAGATTTGCCCCATTCCAGGTATCGCTACAGACATCATAGTAGCTTTTTTTGGGGAGTGAATAGAATCAATACTGCTATAAATACTGTCTTTTTGGCTATTCGCTACAAAAGAAAAAAGAGTGATAATTGCTATACAAGCAATGAGTTTATGCAGTGAAAGATTCATTTTTTAACTTACCAATTCGACTTTAAAAAGATATATTAGTCTAGAAGGTCTAAAATACGCTTAAGGTGTTCTTCATCATCAAAAGGTATAACGATTTTCCCTTTCCCATTATTGCTCTTTGCTATTTTTATCTTGCTACTGAAATGAAATGATAAATCTTCTTGTACTTTCTTCTCAGATAAAGAGAGGGTAGAAGTACTCAATGTTTTTGATGTACTAGATTTTGCAGTCTTTGTTTTTTCTTCAATCCCTCTAACCGAAAGTTGATTATCTAAAACATCTTTATAGGCTGCTAATACTTCTGCTTCTGTTTTAAAGGAGAGAAGTGCCTTCGCATGACCCATTGTAATTTTAGCATCTCGCAAACCTGCTTGAACTGCACTTGGCAGATTTAATAAGCGAAGAAAATTTGTAACAGCTGATCTACTTTTACCTATACGTTCGCTTAATTTCTCCTGTGTCAGATTACATTCATCAATTAATCTTTGATAGCTTAACGAAATTTCAATAGGGTTAAGGTCTTTACGTTGAATGTTTTCAACAATAGCCATTTCCAACATGGTTTGATCATTAGCAATTCTAACATATACAGGTATTTCTTTAAGTCCTGCAATTTGCGAAGCCTTGTACCTCCTTTCTCCTGAGATTATTTGGTATTTGTCATATCCAATTTTACGAACAGTAATGGGTTGAATAATACCATGCTCTTTAATGGAGTTGGTTAGGTCTACCAAAGCTTCCTTTTCGAAATGCGATCTGGGTTGAAAAGGGTTGGCTTCTACTTGCTGAATTAAAATAGATGCAATAGCTCCAACTGAAGGTAGGCTGACAGAATCATCACTTCTCGATGAAGTAATGTCTGTGTTTACATTTTCTAATAATGCACTTAAACCTCTACCTAAAGCTGGCTTTTTATTGTTCATCTGCAGCAATTTTTTCTACTTCCATTAACTGGGAAAGTGTGTTTTTTAATAAAATTTCTTTCGCTAGGTTAAGATAGTTTATCGCTCCTTTGCTACTTACATCGTGCATGATTATCGTTTCACCATGGCTAGGAGCTTCTCCTAGTGTGGTATTTCTATGAATTAAAGTGTTAAAAACCAATTGTTGGAAATGCATTTTCACTTCTTCAACAACCTGATTAGCTAAGCGCAAACGTGTGTCGTACATTGTTAGTAAAATTCCTTCAATGTCTAGTTCAGGGTTCAGTCTGGTTTGAACAATCTTAATTGTATTTAATAGCTTACCCAAGCCTTCTAATGCGAAATACTCACATTGTACAGGTATAATCATAGAATCCGCAGCAGTTAATGCATTTAAAGTAATTAATCCTAAAGATGGAGAGCAATCAATTATAATATAATCATAATCCTCCTTAATGCCTGCTATAGAATTTTTTAAGATATACTCTCGTTCGGGAAGGTTTATCATTTCGATTTCTGCTCCAACTAAATCAATATGCGCAGGGAGTATGTCTAAATTCGGGCTGTTTGTTTTACTAATTAATCCTGCAGGGTCTTCATTGTTAATCAAACAATTATAGATACTCGTGTTTACGTTCTGGATACTTATACCAACTCCTGAAGTAGAATTTGCTTGAGGATCAGCATCGATTATTAATGTTTTTTTATCAAGCACTCCTAAACAAGCTGCAAGGTTAATTGCCGTTGTGGTTTTCCCTACTCCACCTTTTTGATTTGCTATTGCAATAACTTTTCCCATTAACTAAATTGTTATAATATTTTATTAAACATTTATTGTTTGTCTTATTTTTAGACTATGCAAGCATGTCCGTATATAGTAAATTTCATAAAATCGAAAAATATCTGTTGTTTTTCAATCATTGTAAAAATAGAAAGGATACTTATAAAATATACCAAAGCCACAATTGTTTTATACACACTTTTCTGTTTATTGGTCGTCAGTCTATTCGGTTATAAACATTTTTGAATTAGATTTGCGCACTTAACTACAATCAATATCCGATAAACTAAGAGATTGGTAAATCAAAAATGAATCATTGCATTGTTAATAACTAAAAACCTATATGACGACTGTAATTTGTGGAACTAATAGAGAGGACAGTAATAGTTCTATTATTTCAAAGGTATACGAAGAATTAATTAAGAAAGAAGAAGAACAGGTAGCTGTTCTTTATCTAAAAGATTTACCGAAAAGTTTTGCGTACGATGAAATTAACGGGAATAAATCAGATGAATTTAAGTTGGTTATCGAAAATTACATCAAAGCGGCTAATCGTTTTATTTTTGTCATTCCAGAATATAATGGTGGTTTTCCTGGAGTGTTGAAATCATTCATAGATTCTGTTCCGCCAAAAGAGTTTAGTTATAAGAAAGCAGCTTTAGTAGGACTTTCGTCCGGTCATGCGGGTGCTTTGCGTCCATTAGATCAGTTTACAAATGTACTGCATTACCTTAAAGTCGAGGTGTTTTCTAATAAACCAAAATTATCATCTATAGAAGCGTTGTTAGATGCGGATAAAATAAATGATGCTGATGCGTTGAATAGGCTATCAGAACATGTAAAAACATTTTTAAAATATTAATATGGAGATCGTAAAATCGAAATTAATGGAAATGAAAAATATAAATAAAGGTTTAGGTTTAGGGAGTTTGAAATTTGGAATCTTTACTACGGATGTAGAAGATGAATTGGGTAGCCCATCCGAATCTGAAAAAAACGAAGATGAAGGCGAGAATTGGCACTATGATGATTATGATATGTCTATGTCTTTTGATGAGGATTCAAGATTGGTTACAATTGCTGTAAGTGATGAATCTTATTTGTTAGAAGGCGTAAGTTTGATTGGGAAAGATGTTGAATTTGTGGAAGAACAAGTTAAAAGTATGAACTTGGGAGAATCACTTCATGAAGAGATGTCGGAAGGAGTGGAAGGAGGGATAAGTGTTCTTGGTTTTGAAGACAGTAGTATGAATCTTTGGTTTGAAGATGGAATTTTAACTGAAATTCAGTTTTGGCCGCTGTTTAAAGATGAGGAAACGATAGTTTGGCCAAGTTAAAGAGAAAAATAGGATAAAAAAAGGAGGGCAAATCCCCTCCATTTTTACATACTTATCTTGAGTTAGTTATAAATCGTCAAAGCTCACATCGGTATACCCCTCGCTGCTTTTTCCAGGTTTTGATTCTTCACTATTTTCATTGAAATTTTCACTTTGTAAATCTGGATATTCTCCAGATTCTTTCAGTTTTGAAATGGCTTCTAGTGCTTCTCTAAAACCTTCTTCGAACTTGTCAAAGTCTTCTTTATATAAAAACAATTTATGTTTTTCGAAAAAGAATTTCCCATCGTCATTAAACCTTTTTTTACTTTCTGTTATTGTTAAATAAAGGTCTCTTCCTTTTGTAGATTTTACGTCAAAAAAATATGTTCTTTTCCCTGCTCTTACAGATTTTGAAAATATTTCATCTCTGTGATTTTCTTGTTCCTTTCCTTCTTCCATTATTGAATGATCTATGGGTTGTTGTTAACAAAATTAAGCTTATTTGCTTAGCATCAAAAAATAAATAGATATTAATGTGTGATAATTCAGTGTTTAAGCGTTAATAAATGGGTTCTTGTCGAAGTCATATCTTAATTCATTTTTTTCTCAAGCAGTTGTTTTTCAAACGTTGTGGAATAATACCCTTTATTGTTAATTAGTTCAGAATGTGTTCCTTTTTCAGAAATCAATCCCTTGTCTAGCACAATAATATAATCAGCATTTTTAATGGAAGAAATTCGATGACTGATAATTATTGATGTCTTGTTGTTCATTATCTCTTCTAAATTAGAGAGTATCTCTTCCTCCGTCTTTGTGTCCACCGCAGATAAGCAATCATCAAAAATTAAAATTTCGGGGTTGTTGATTATAGCCCTTGCAATTGAAATACGTTGCTTTTGACCACCAGAAAGGGTAATTCCTCGTTCTCCAATAACTGTGTTAAAACCGTTTTCGAATTGAATTATATTGTCATAGACTGCAGCTGTTTTTGCCGCCGATTCGACTTCTTGGTTATTCGGTTCACCTGATTTATTTCCAAAAGCTATATTGTTGGCTATAGTGTCAGAAAACAGAAAGACTTCTTGTGGAACATAACCTATGTTTGTTCTTAGCGATTTTTTTTGAATATGTTTTACGTTCATTCCATTAATAGAAACTTCGCCAGTATTAACGTCAAACAAGCGGCATATAAGATTGGCTAAAGTGGATTTTCCTGAACCTGTTTTTCCGGTTATAGCTAATGTTTTTCCTTTTTCAATTTCAAACGATACATTTTTTAAAGCTTCAGTATTTGTGTTGGAATAGGTAAAACAAACATTATTGAAAATAATATTTCCATTTTCGAATGCAACAGAATTTTTCTTGTCAGTAATTTCTGGGTTTTCTTGAAGGAATTCGTTGACTCTTTTTTGAGAAGCGGCAGCTCGCTGTATCAAAGATGTCACCCAACCAATTGATGCAATTGGCCAAGTAAGCATGTTAATGTAGAAAATGAATTGTAAAATTTCACCGATACTTAATTCATTGTTTATGGATTTTAAGCCTCCGAAATAAACAATAATGATAGTGCTTAGTCCAATGAGAGAGACGATTACAGGGATAAAAAATGCGTTTGTTTTAGCTAGGCTCAAAGAAGCCATTTTGTAATTTCTGCTCTCTTGGTCAAATTCATTTTTAAAAAAGGCCTCTCTGTTGTAAGCTTTAAGAACTCTAATTCCTGAAAAAGTTTCTTGAACAAAAGTGGATAATTTTGACTGTTGAACTTGTGTCACTTCACTTTTTTTATTGATTAGTGTACTTACCTTGTAAACAAGAATCGACATTATTGGTAATGGAATTAAAACATATAAAGTTAATTGCGGACTGATTTTTATCATGAATGAAACAACCATAACAATTAATACAGCTACATTGATTGTATACATAATAGCAGGCCCAAGATACATTCTAACCTTACCAACATCTTCACTGATCCTATTCATCAGATCACCCGTGTTATTGCGCTTGTAAAACGACATACTCAGTCTTTGGTATTTATCGTAGATTTCATTTTTTAAATCATATTCAATTAATCGAGACATGATAATTATAGTTTGTCTAGTTAAGAAAAGAAACACTCCATTTAATAAAGCAAATAACATGAAAAGAAGCCCTAGGTTGATAGCTATAGAGGCAATGTCATCAGAAGTATAGCTTGAAATGTTATCCAAAACAATTTTAATGGAATTAGTAGCATCTTTTAATATTTCAGGCATTAGCACCTTAAAGACATTGGAAACAATAATGAATAGCGTACCTAAAAGTAATCGACCCTTATATTTAGCTAAATATTTATTTAAGTACGATAATTCTTTCATTTATTTCTTATCTAATACAATCGTTAAACTCCCTTTTTTAGTGGATAAACAATGAGAAAATGGCAACTTAATATTTTAATAAAACAAATGGTTTCTTTCACTTGTTTATGCTATTTTTGTCTTTCCTAAATTTGGAGAAACAAAAGTAATTATTCATAGCGTAATATAAGCAAAAATGGAAGTGAAAGATATTTCAGGTTTGATGCCAGTAGATTCCGGTGTTTTGACACAGATGGGAAGCATGGGTCATGAACAAGTATTATT
>Ga0206131_10002948_pt1 | contig 20053 bp, 24 predicted proteins | sample Helgoland_Spring_FD_148636 | JGI IMG/M metagenome (GOLD analysis project Ga0206131, IMG submission 148636) | Pelagic subsurface seawater microbial communities from Kabeltonne, Helgoland, North Sea - Helgoland_Spring_Bloom_20160517_1 | ecosystem: Environmental > Aquatic > Marine > Epipelagic ...
TCCACTTTGACTCCTCTGATAGATAAAAGTTCTTCTACATCTCTATAGCTAAGACTAAACCTTAATTTGAAGTAAACAGCTTGTAATATGATTGCTTTAGGAAAACAGTGACCTTTGAACATCTTTTTTGTTGTAAATATAAAAAATTTGATTTTCCCTTACATTAGATGCGACAGAACCCTGGTTTTACAAGTGAAGAAAAAGAGATCGGTAGATATCAAATTGCAGTCACAAATTCAGGAGGTCGTAAAGTTCAGCTTTATCGAGTTGACACAAAAACTGGTGTAATTGTGGATATCAATGAAAGAGAATTAGAAAAAATAAGAGCTAGAAAAGGAAATATGGATAAACAGCAATAGCAAATAAGGAAGGTTAACTTAATTTTGATGTCTTTTAAGTTTTTGCAAACTCTTTTTTTAACTAATTCATGATAAAGGGGATATAGGTAATAAATTCTGTTTTAATAATATTTTATTGTTATGAACAGGGATTCTTTTTTTAAAATCTAATGACTTGTTGAGACAGAGGGCTACCCCTCGGCCACATTTCACAACTCCTAACAAAACAGGGACTTAACATAAACGTTAGGTCCTTGTTTATATGGGGTTACAGAGCCTTTAGAGGTGTTAGAACATAAGACAAGAGAAAGTCATTTTATTTTTATATTTTAGGATTAAATAAAATTTAATTTTCCATATATGAAAAATGATGAATATTACATTAATAAAATAGTTAGTGATTTAAAAATATATTACAACCAAAACAAAGAAGAAAATTCTAAAGTAAGTGCACCTTTTGATGCTAATAAAAAAGCGATGAGAATTTATTCTCCTAAGACAATAATTAAAAACTCATGGTTAAGTGGTTTTGGTGATGTAAATAAAAGATTAGATAAAAAACTTGATACTTTATTATTTAGTGTGGATAATAATTTTTTTTTATTTGAATCTTTTGTATTAATTCAAAACAGAATAAGTATCAGGTACTATAAATCTAACAAAAAATATTATGATGAAAAAAATCAGAATAAATATGTCTTTTACGAAAACGGACAAAAAAGAGAAATAGATTATGTCAAGCATGGTTTGGAGGTCATTGATCTCCATGAGTTTTTAAATCATGAATTAAAGTATAGCGTGGTAAAGGATGGCGTAATTAATCATTTTCTTTTTTCTTTTGGCGATAAATCATATTACTCTCAAATTAATTATAAAGAAAAATATGTATGTGAAATTTTCGATGAATTAATATTGATATTTAATAGTGCATCACAGGACAAAATAGAAAGAGAAAAACGTATAAAGTTAGCCGAAGAAGAACAAGAAAGAGAAAAACGTATAAAGTTAGCCGAAGAAGAATTAAGATTGAAAGAGGAGAAATGGCTCAAAGAAAAGCAACCTACTGAAGACATTCAAGCACAGGTCAAAAACACAATCGATAAAAATTTTCTGAACGATAGAAATGTACTTGAAATAGTATCATCCGAAAACTACATAAGGCTTTTGAAAGAAAGTCAAACTAAGGTTATTGAGATTGACAGGGATTATATTCAAAAGTTTGTTAAAATTGGGGGGTATCTTAAATCAACTGAAAAAAATATCTTCAATATTTTCAAAAGGATTTTGAATAAAGGCTTTACATCAAATTTTTTGGATTTGAGTGAATTTATTATAAATGGAGAATTATTAGCTGAATCTAGATGTATTCAATTTGTTAAGGAACAAACAAAATTGGGGCTTAAGGATTGTTTTGATTTAGTGAGAAAAAATATTAGTTTGATTGAAAAAGATGGGGGTTTAGTGAATACTAAGTTAGAGTTTAACATAAAAAATTACAAACCTATCTTAATGGATTTAAATCAGTATATTATCTCATATGAAAGTTTAGTTGTAAGTTCATTCAAAATGATTAATTCATTGAATGAGGATGATATGATTGCATTCTATGAGATGTATGAAGTTTTTGACAAACTTGGAATTTTTGATACTCAATGGCAAAAATCAATGTTAGAAAAATTAGGAGATTTAACGACTTCTTTGGATGACGTTTCAAAATCATTGAAAAATGTAAATTCAACAATAAAGAATGGTATGGATAATCTAAGTGAAAACTTGTTGCATATATCAAAAGAATTATCATCAGGATTTGAAACGATAAGCTCGGATATTCAATACCAGACAGATGAAATATCATCAGGACTTGATAGATTAGATTCTAATGTTTAAGAAATGAAAAAATAAAACTCAAAAAATGCATCCAGAAATTGAAAATTTAATTAATATGGCACTTGCCGATGGTGAAGTGACAGAAAAAGAAAGAGCAATAATTCTTCGTAAAGCTGAATCTTTGGATGAAGATAAAGATGAGGTTGAGATGATACTTAATGGGAAAATAGCATTGCTAAGTAAAGAACAAAATTCAACACAGTCAAACTTATCCTCAAAAAGCAATAAAGAAGGTGATTTAAAAAAATGTCCTTCTTGTGGGGGTCCTGTTCAATCATTTAAAACAACATGCTCTGATTGTGGACATGAGTTTAGGGGGACAAAAGGTGTTAGTTCAATATTAGCCCTAACTAAAAAAATAGATGCTATCAATTTTAATGTTAAAGATTATGATGATGTTATAGAAGGAATTATTTCAAATTTCCCAATACCTAATACTAAAGAGGATTTATTAGAATTTATTTCTATTGGGATATCGAAAGCTGCTTGGGGTGAAGGAGGAATAAAAAAAGCATGGGCTGATAAAGCTGATGAAGCTATTAATAAATTAGACGTTATTTCAACGGGAGATAAGTTATTCCAACCACATGTTGTAAAATACAGAAAAATGTTGAAAAAGAAAAAGAATAAGTCTAACTTGAATTTGGCACTAATATTAATAGGTTTCTTTCTCTTTTTTATTCTGGCTTATTACTTCACCGTCATATTGTGAGCAAGTTATTATACGGGCTAGAAATGCAATGAAGGAAGATAAAAAAACATTAGAACAGAATACCTTATATAACAACTTTGATGAAAGTTTATTGAAAACAGCATGGTTTCAACAAAGAGTATTTGATACATTTTTAAGAGAAAACGGAAAAAATAATTATGCATCCAGAAATTGAAAACTTAATTAATATGGCACTTGCCGATGGCGAAGTGACTGAAAAAGAAAGAGGTATTATTCTGCGAAAGACAGAATCTTTGGGACTAGATATAGATGAGGTCGAAATGATACTTGACGGCAGAATTGCGTTAAGCAAAAAGGAATCTAATATGAGTCAGGGTTTAATGCAGAACAATAACAAGGAGGGGACTTTGAAAAAATGCCCGTCTTGTGGGGCACCTGTACAATCATTTGTTACGCAATGTACTGATTGTGGTCATGAATTTAGAGGTATTAAATCTGCTTCATCTATAGAGAGACTTTATGATGAATTGCAAAAAATTGAAGAAAGTGAAAGGTCTAGACAGAGGTCATGGGCACAAAAGATAGATGGAGACATAGGTGTTCAAAAGAGTGTGGCAACAAGGCAAGCATCAGCAATTTCATCTTTTCCAGTTCCAAATACGAAAGAAGATTTACTCGAGTTTCTATCAATTGCAAGTTCAGAAGCAAAAAAGAAACTTTCAATGTTTATTATGCATGCTCATCCGGATGCTATCCTCAAGAAAGCTTGGAAATCCAAATGTGAACAAGTTATTACTAAGGCTCGGTTTTCAATGAAAGAAGATAAACGAACATTGGAAGAAATTGAGTCTTATGCAAAGCAATTAAAAATTAAATGATTTCAAAATGAATGAAAAATTAAATGTTACAACCTTTGAATTTGTATTGCAAAAACTAAAAAATAAAACATTTGAAATACCTACATTGGGAGGTAAATCAAAATTTACAGTTAATAAAGTTAAAAACTTTATTTTTATCAAAAATAGTGGTGATAATACTTTTAGAGTTGATAATGAGCATTGGGACAAAGTAATGGATAGAGTTAAAGTATTACCTGATAATGAAAAAGAAATGACCTCAAGTTACAGTAAAGGACAAAATCGTTACAATTGGGAACAATGTCCAAATAGAATATTCACGCCTTACATTCCTGCTATTGTAAAATATTTTAATTCGTAGTTTATGCACCCAGAAATTGAAAAATTAATTGAAATGGCACTTGCTGATGGTAAAGTGACAGATAAAGAAAGAGAAATAATTATTCGTAAAGCATTAAAGCTTAGCATCGATGAAGATGAAGTAGAGATGTATTTAGAGGGTAAAATATCTAATAACTCAAACGAAACTATTACAACATATAAATCAAACCGAGAAAGTGTTTTAATTAAGTGTCCTGAGTGTGGTGCAATTTTAAAATCTTTTACAACTAATTGCTTGGAATGTGGTCATGAATTTAGAAACTCTAAGGCTTCCAATCTTATTAACAAGTTAAAAGATGATTTTAAAGAGATTGAAGTAACCTGCAAAGATGAGTACTATAAAAACGGTTCGGATAAAACAGTTATTCCTGGACATATTTTTAATAAAAAGGAGACTGTCATTCAGAAATCACAAGATCAAATTGAACTTGAAATTGATACAATGATAGCTAAAAGAAAAGAAAAATTATTAACAGGTTTACCAATACCAAACACGAAAGAAGATATTCTAGAAATACTCTCTATTGGCGTACCCGAGGTTCAAAAAAAATTATCATGGAATGAAAGATTAGGATTTCACCCAAAAAATATTTTAAAAAAGGCTTGGTTAGCAAAGTGTGAGCAAGTCATAATGAAGGCCAAACTTTCTATGAAAAATGATGAAACAACTTTATTAGAAATTAAGAACTATGAGAAACAACTAAAATCCTAACTTCACAAGAAAAATCTAAATTAAAAATGTATCCAGAATTACAAAAACTCATAGAAATGGCCATTTTAGATGGTAATTTGACAGTTAAAAAGAGAGAGATTATTCTGCGTAAGGCTGAAAAAATTGGTTATGACATTGATGAGGTGGAGATGTATTTGGAGAATATGTTACTAAACACAAGTGTTAAACCATCAACTAATAAAGAAGGCCAAGTTTTTAAATGCCCTTCTTGTGGTGAAACAGTAGATTCATTCGTAACTAATTGTTTTTCATGTGGACATGAGTTTAGAGGTAGTGAGAATCGTTCAAAAGTAAAAGAACTAGTATTAGCGTTAAAAAAAATAGAAGATTATGAGTGGGAAAATAATACTTACAATGGAAATAATGGACAACCCCGATTAGACCATATGGTTAGAAATGGTATTGCCTCAAAACAATGTAATTTGATAGAGAATTTTCCAATTCCAAATACGAAGGAAGATTTATTAGAGTTTTTAGCTCTAGCAATGCCCATTGGTTTAAAAAAATTTTCATGGAGTGAAAAATTTACACATACTGCAGAAGTGCAATTACAAAAAAGCTACAAATCAAAAGCTCAGCAAGTTATAATCAAGGCAAGGGTTGCTTTTAATAGGGATAAAATACTTTCTGAACGAATTGAGACTTATGCAAAACAATTAGGAATAAAATAATTAATAAGATGGGATTATTCAACAAAAAAAAAGAAGGTGGAATCATGGATTCTATCCGATGTGATGAAGAAAATTATTTAGTTTGGAAATGGCGGCCAAAAGGAAACGATGCCAATACAACTAAAAAAGAAAACAACATTAGGTTCGGAAGTTCACTCAGGGTTAAAGACGGTGAAATGGCTGTTTTTGTTTACAAACAAAAAGACGGAACCGTACAAGACTTTCTTGAAGGTCCTTATGATGACATTCTTAAAACCGCAAATTTACCAGTCATTGCTAATATCGTAGGTTTGGCTTATGCGGGTGGCAGTCCATTCCCTGCAGAGGTTTATTTTATTAATTTAAGCCCTGTTATAGAGTTTACAGGACGGGTACCCTATTTTGATGTATTTGACCCAAGGTATATTGATTTTCCCGTTCAATGTGCAGTGAGATATCAATTGCTGTCTCAAATAGAAAACCCTGAGGATTTTATTAAAATACATAGATTAATTGATTTATCACCACAACAAATGATAGATAAAATGAGACCGTCAATTAATAAGTATATCAAATCTACTGTAATTAATGTGCCTAAAAAAAGTAACATTCCAGTTGTCCAAATAGAAACTCAGCTTGATGAAATAAATGATGAAGTAAAAAACAGAACTGTAGGGGAGTTAGAAAAACTTTTTGGTATCAAGTTTAATATGCTAAATATTGATTTGATAGATATAGATAAAGAAAGTGATTCTTACCGTAAACTAAGAAAACTCACGGCAGATATTACCGAAAGAAAAGTGCTTACTCAAACAGATGTCGAAATTGACACTCTTCAAGCCCAGTCAGAGGTTAACATAAAAAATTTAGAAGACCAACAAAGAATAAATGCGGAAAACTTAGAAAGAACTCTTGAAATTCAGAGAGAAGAAATGCAAAGAGCTCAAAAGTTACAAACAGAATCAGCTAATTTCGAAGTTCATAAATTAAATATATTAACCGAAGCTCAAAAAGAAGTACTGAAAACCGCAGGTGAAAGTTTAGGAAAAATGGGCAACATGGATTTAGGGGGTGGAAGCGGCAGTTCAATGAATCCGGCAGGAATGATGACTGGCATGATGATGGGAGGTGCAATGGGAAATCAAATGGCTAATATGATGAACCAAATGGGTGATTCAATGAATCCTGGAGCTAATCAAGGAGGTCCGCCACCACCGCCACAACAAAAACTATACTACATTGCAGTAGATGGAGAAAAAACAGGACCCTTTAACAAGTCACAGTTAACACAATTAAAACAAAATAATTTATTTAGTAATAATTCAATAGTATGGACAGAAGGTATGAGCGATTGGAGTGAAGCATCAAATATTTTAGATTTAAAAGACATTTTAAATACAAAAACTCCGTCAAGCGGACCACCTCCGCCACCACCTTCAAAAAAATAATTTTATGGAAAATAATATGTTTAATTCAATCGATAAATTAGTGGAATTTGGCATCGGTATGTCTATGGCCCAACAAATGATGAGTATAATGAATCAAAGTATGAGTCAAATGCAAACGCCCCAATTTAAAAACACAGATGTACCTGTAATAAAAGAGAAACAATATCATGTAGTTTTGAACGACATACCTCAAGGTCCATTATCTAAGTCCCAAATTATAAATCATTTAACTAATGGTGATTTGAATGGAGAAAATTTAATATGGTGTGAAGGTATGAGTGGATGGTCAAAAATTAAAGAAGTAACATTATGAAATTTAATTTTCCATTAACAATCGTAAGTATAATATTAACACTTACGTTCGGCTATTATTTCTTTAATATTTCTAATGATATCTTATTGATAGTTGGATTTATAATTTCTTCATTGTTAATTCTTGGCCCTTCATTTATTTACGTAAGTACTAATAAAAAAATTTCAATTAATATTAGAGTTCTTTCACTCATATTCTACCCAATAATTATCATTTTAAGTTTTGTGAAAATGAAAGATATAGTGGGAGACAATCTTTTTATTTTATTTTCAGGGGTTATAATAGCAATATATATTCTTATTATATATGGTGTTAATAAAACAAACGTATAAGAGAAAATGCTTATGAAGAATTAAAAGAAATTCTTAGTAAGCCTAATTTAAATTGGGAGACTGGTAATTCAAATGGAGGAACAAAGGAAATATGGAAATATAAATTTGTATCCTATAAAACAGCTTTTGAAAAACTTAAGGAAATAAACATAGAATTTTTAATTCCATGAACGAACAACTCATAAAATTTATAGAACTCTGCTTAGCAGACGGTGTTATTTCTGATAAAGAAAGAGAAGTAATTTTTAGAAAGGCTAAAGCACTTGGTGTAGATGAAGATGAATGTGAAATTTTAATTGATTCATTCACTCAAAGAATTAATAAGGTATCATCTAATGATATACAAACACCGTCTAAGAATAAAAGAAATTTTACCCCAAAAAAAGTAAGTAATTTAAAACCAGCAACACTGAATCAAGAAAAAGAATTACTTCTCAAGGTAAGTGAAAACAATTCTAAACTCAACATGTTGAAAGCGGAGTACAATGGATTAGTGCAGGATATCACAACCGTTAAGAATAAATTAGATTTTTTAAAACAATTAAATGAGGCTGATTTTAATTCTTATATCAAAGAATACAAAGAAGATAAAAATATATTTGCCAATTTATTTCTCAAAACTGTAGAGGATGATGTCGTGTCAAAAAACAAAGGGTACCACGTGGTAATGCGTTTTTCTAGAGCAGATAAAATAAAATTAAGAGAAATTATATTAGATGATACAAATACCGTCGTAGACTTTATTTCAACCAAGGTAAGGTGGAATATTTATCCGACAAAAAAGACCAACAGGAAGAACATTATTTTGGGCATAATTTTTATGGTTGTACCCCTTATATTTTTTTTCGCTTTCAATTTTGATTCCATCTTTTCAACGGCAATTGAAATTCTTGTATTTATTGTAGGTATCGTATTGTTTTTGGGAGGGGTTATTGAATTAAAGCCTAATAATAATGCAAAAAATGCAAAATCAGTATTGAATAGATGTGAGAATAACGTGATTTTATACGAACCGTACAAAATATCTTTTACTGGAATCCTTAAAAAGAATTATAAGAAACAGATTGATGAGCTATTAGAGAGAAGAGAAATAATTAAGAAGGTTGAAGGCTTGCACAATACTGCAATTAATATTCCGCAAAGGAAAAAATAAATTTATATTAAAAAGAACTTCAACAAGTGGTTGACATGTTGAAAAATAAGCATAAATATGGATACTAAAAACATTCAATTAATAGAGTTAGAGATTAAGCAGAGTGAGAAATTGCTTAAAAGTTTAAAACTGAAAAATGATGAAATTAGTTCATGTGAAAGAGATATAAGTATCTTAGAAAAATCTATAGCACATGAAAAAGCATTAAGAACCTTTCCTTCTCAAGCTATAGGTTCAGTTGCATTATATAATAAACTAAATGAAAATTATTCTTTTTTTGATGAAGCTCAATTCAATAAAATTATACGTTTTGTACAGCATATTGAAGAGAAAGAAAAAAGATATCGGAAATTATACTTAACATGTACAAAGGATTATATAAAAACTCCTTCACATATACCTATTAGTGAATTAGAAAGAGAGCGACATGAGCTTAATATAAGTTATAAATTATTGTCAGTTTTAGCTAATGAAATTAATGGAGATGTTGTGTCATTTAATAAGGTGTATAATAAGTTAGAAGATGCTGGTATGTATATGACTGTTCCAGAAAAGCAAAATCAAGAATACTTAAGGCAAATATCTTCAAAGCTAGACAATGTAATGAATGGCTTAAAAGCAGTTTTTGACTCTTTACAAGAAACCAATCGAAATTTACGAGAAATTTCTCAAGAAACTTCTTATATAGCATCTGTTACTACTGATATGTCTTCGCATCTTTGGGATATTTCATGGGAAATGAGTAGTAAATGATATAGTACGTAATTTGTCCTTTTTGTTGATATTTTTGTAAATATTAATAAAATTTTAAATAAATATGAAATACAAAAATGAAACATTATTTAAGCAAAAAGGCATAAGAACTAATGCTTGTAAAATTAATATTGAAAAATTAAATAGTTTAATTGAAATTTTTGAAAATGAAATAGATGTAAAAAATCCAACCAAGGTATTTGATTTATGGGTTAAAAATAATTTTGACACGAAATACACCTTAGAATTACTAGAGTCGGTAATAGTCAAATTTGGTGAGGGACATCGAATTTGGGGAAGATTTAAAGGTTATTATGAAACTCAAATTAGTGATATAAATAATGTGTTAATCGATGCATATGAAGCTAAAGATGCTGGAATTAATGAACTATTAGAAAAAATACAACAAATAAAAGGCTTAGGCGGGTTGTCTTATTCTACTAAAATGGCACGTTTTTTCAATAATCAATATGTTGTACTCGACTCAATTTTGAGAGATGAGTTAAATATTACAGAAAATGATTATGACTCTTTTTTTAATCTTTGTGAAAAGATAAAAATAGATCTTAAAAATAAATTTGAGATAGAAAGAAATACTTCTCAAATAGAAAGCGCCATTTTCACTTGGATTCAAATTATTAATCCTAATCAAAGAAGACCAAGATGGATTAAGTATAGAGCGTATTTTGAATGTTAATTATGCCTCATATCACAAAAACATACAAAATTTCAACGATTAATATAGAAAGGCAAATTTTCAATTATTTTAGGGAAAAAGATTGGGAACGAAATTATGGAGACAAAAACTAAAATGATAATCTTATAATAAGTAAGTTTACTATTTTTCCACTACCAAAAACATTTTACCTTTGCTCTTGTCTAAACAATTACAATAGCTTATATCATTATACTCAAATCTATTAATAACTTTAAAAATAGCATTTTCAAATCCAACACTATAGTTTTTGGTATCAAGCCTTAATTCTAGCTGGTTTTCAATAGAGTTGTTGTCAATCTTGTAACCAACATTTCTTTTATGGTCTATCTTAAGATTAAGCTCGTCTCTAATTTGTTTTAAATCACGGTCCAAAGTTTTGTAAGAGATAACAATGTTACAATCTCTAAGATGTGCCATGATTTCTTTTTTAGTTCTATAATCTATGGATATAAATCTGGTTATTTGCTTTAATCGTTCTATGCCTTTGGAAAATGTCATTACTTTTTTTTGTAAAAATAATTATTAATAGACATAATTTGTCCTTTTTCAATCTAATTTTGAGAAGAAGTTAAAACTATTCATAATCTATGCGTTATCTTACTAAATCACTTTACAAAACAGGCTTAGAATGTCCTAACAAGCTGTACTATACTAAAAATAAGCAATATGCCAATACCAAAAAAGATGACCCGTTTCTTGAGGCTTTAGCTTCTGGTGGGTTTCAGGTTGAAGAATTGGCTAAACTACATTATCCAGATGGTGTTTTAATTGAAGATAAAAAGTCGGATAAAAGTTATGACTATGATGATAAGGTGGTACAAACCAATCACCTTTTACAACAAGACAACGTCGTTATTTTTGAAGCCGCCTTTAAGTTTGAAAATCTATTTATTCGTGTAGATATTCTAGAAAAAAAGGGTAACCATATCAACTTGATTGAAGTGAAGGCCAAATCCTTCGATTCCACAAATATGGAACATGAATTCATAGGAAAACGAGGTGGTCTTGTAGGGGATTGGAAATTTTATCTTTTTGATGTGGCTTTTCAAAAGTACGTTATAGAAAAATCACACCCAGAATTTAAAGTGACACCGTTTTTAATGCTTGCCGACAAATCAAAGACAACAACCATAGACGGCTTAAACCAATTGTTTAGGGTAACTAAAAACACTGATAATCGTACAGGTGTTGAATGTAAGATAAAAAGATTGGATACTATAGAAGAACAATCGGTTTTAACTAAAGTTAATGTGTCCGAGCCTACACGAGGCATAGAACAGGGTACATTTAGAATTATTGAAGTATTTGATTTTGAAACATCCATCAAAGAGTTATCTAAAGCCTACCTTGAAGATAAGCACTTCAATTATCCATTACAGTATAGTGTATGTAAGCATTGCGAATTTAAAACCAATAAAGACACGCAACATTTAAAATCTGGTTTTAAAGAATGCTTCAGTAGGCAAATGGCATGGACAGAAAAAGAATTTAAAGAACCCAATGCTTTTGAAATATGGGATTTTAGGTCTTGGAAAAAACTTGAAGAAAGCCAACGATTACTACTTAAAGATTTAGATGAAACTGACTTTGGAGAAGACAAACCTAAAGCAGGAAAAATGTCTAGAGTTGAGCGACAATTAATTCAGCGAGAAAAAGCTATTTCAACTGATAATAAACCCTATATTTTAAAAGATGAACTCAAGGAAGAAATGAGTACATGGCAATATCCTTTAAACTTCATAGATTTTGAAACTTCGACTTCGCCATTACCTTTTTTTAGTGGACAAAAACCCTATGAGCAGGTAGCTTTTCAATTTTCACATCATATCTATCATAAAGATGGAACTATTGAACATGCTGCTCAATATATCAACACCACTGCAGGTGAGTTTCCAAATATAGATTTTTTAAGAGCTTTAAAAGAGTCTATTGAAAGAAATGAAGGGTCCATTTTCATGTTTTCCAATCATGAAAATACCATCATTAACCATTTGGTAGAACAAGTTTATGAATCCGATTTACCCGACAGAGCAGATTTATTTGTTTTTGGACAACAAATTTCAAAAGGTAAAAAAGACACACCATTAATTCCATGGAAAGGGTATCGCTCAATGATAGACTTATGTAAGGTCATTAAGGACTATTATTATAATCCATATACTAAAGGTTCAAATTCAATTAAACATGTCTTACCTGCTGTTTTTGAAAGTAGCCCTTTTATTAGGGATAAATATTCTAAACCCATTGGAAAGATTAATTTAAACTCACTCAACTTTCATAATGATAAAATTTGGCTTAAGATTATTGATGGTGTTGTTGAAGACCCTTATAAAAGCCTACCAAAAGTATTTGATGAATGGAATGATGACTTTGAAACGATATCAGAGCTAGAGGATATTAACAATGGTGGTGCAGCACTAACCGCCTATGGAAAATTACAATATACAGATATGAGCGATGAGGAGCGCTTACAAATAAAAGATGCCCTACTGCGTTATTGTGAGCTAGACACTTTAGCTATGGTGATGATTTTTGAACATTTAAAAGAACTTACAGAAAATAATTAAGATTATGGTATCATTTGTAATAGTTTATCTTGCAATAGGATTTTGTATTGGCTTAATATTCAATATCCTTTATTTTGTAACCTACAAGCCGCTTTCTGAACCACTGGAAGTTTTAGCTATTCTTCTGTTATGGCCTACTGTACTATCAAGTTTTATTAATTGCTTTTTTGATACAGATGAATAAATCAAAATGTTTATTTAAAAAAATTATATGAACAGTTTATGTTTGTTAGATTTAGATCATACCTTAATTTATGGCTCATATGCACCTTCAGAAAAAGCAGAATTGTTGTTTGAGTATAGTGAATATCTAAAAGTCTACAAACGACCATTTGTAGATGAATTTATTGACTTTTTGAATCGTTACTACACACATATTATCGTATATACAACTGCTAAAGAAGACTATGCGAATCGTATTTGTTTAGAGCTAAATATCGATGCTTTCAAAATTTCCACAAGGCAAGATTGTAAACAAGAAAACGATAGGTACTATAAACCTTTCCAGCTTCAATGGGGTCATTTATATGACAAAATTGATATTATAGATGATAGTCCAAATGTTTGGCTTGACACTGATACCTTTGAGTCTAAAATTAGATTTATTGTGCCTAAAGAATTTAGAGGGGAAATAGATGATGATGAACTGGCTAGAATTATAAGCGTTATAAATCTAAAGGACTAATTTTAATAATTTTTTTATTGTTGCTTTACTATTAAAAATTGAAAGACAAAATGCTTTTTAAGTCTTCAATTGTAAATCGTCATCAAAAAGTGGACTGATTCAAAAAAAATTATAAATATGTAAAAAAAAACTTACCTTTAAGTTATTAACTAAATACTCTCTAAGATAAAGTTCACTTTAGCGAGTCTATAGTTTTATGTCTCTCATAAAAAAGATTTACTGGTTTTTTAAAATGAATTCTACTTACGCATATACATTTGTTTTTTATCTCTGGATCTTCATCTTTTAAATGAAGTCTAAATTGACTTACACGGCCCTCATCATCATAAAACAATTCGTAATCGTCTTGGAGACGATCAAAATCTCCGTTCCAATTTGGTTTGGTGGAAGTATCTGTTAGATTCATGGGTTGGTTTGAATAAATATTTCTTAATTTAGATTAAATTTAATCAAAATTAATTTTAGGAAATATTAGAAAGTAAACGGTAATTTAACAGGAAAAAAAATACTGTAGAAAATGAATTTATATAAATGATATCAGAATATAAACGTATTAATAGCATAGTAAAGAAAATCAGAAGTTGTAATTACACTTTAATTGACGAAGCCATAGAAGATTTAATTAATTTAAATAGTGATAAAGCATTTAATCGCCTCTTGAAAAATACTTTGATTGATAAAAAAGGTGTTTTGTGGGTAAACCCAAAGTTTGTTGTCACTGGTCCTAAGCAACCAGCTATGGATTATGCCTTTTGGGAAATCATAGGGAACTCACCAAACAAAATCCTTTTAGCAAATGGTATTTATAGAAGCAGAACAAAAACCATACGAATTAAAAGGCATAAGTCTATACACCATTGGACTCATGGAATGGATAAGTTTCCAGAAGGTATTTTAAATTTTAAAAATTTACAAAGATTGTATTTGGGTGATTGTAATGTTGACTTCATTCCAGATGGAATCTGTAAGCTATCAAACTTGAAAGAGTTAACTTGTAGCTCATATGATTTAAAGAACCTTCCAACATCAATTGGTAAATTGGAAAAATTAATTTCTTTAGATTTAGAATATTGTTCTTTACAAAAATTACCAGATTCTTTTGTTAATCTAAAATTATTGACAATCCTTAATTTATCTGGCAATTCCCTAAAAAAATTACCTCATAATTTTGATAATATTTCCTTATTAAAAGAATTATATTTATCAGGTAATAGTTTAAAATCCATACCAAAATCTATTGATAAATTAATCAGCTTAGAGCAATTGGATTTATCCTGGAACCAAATAGTCAATTTAAAATATATATTTAGTTTAATTGCCTTAAAAAATTTAAATATATCCTCAAATAAAATTAAGAAATTACCCCATGAAATTGAGAAATTACAATCCCTTCAAAGTTTAAAGTTTAATTATAACGAAGATTACATTGAAATGGATTCAGGTTTATCCAAACTCAATAATTTAAGTTATATGAGTTTTTTTGGATCTGAAGCAACTCCCAGACTTTCACGAAAAGAATTTAAAAACAGAAATGATATAAATCAATATTTCAAAAAAATAAGACGATATCATAAAGAACCACACGATGAATTAATTTATGTAAAGCCAACTCCTTATTCATGGAATTCTTACAGTAATAATCCCAAAAAAAGTAATTATAAGAAAGACATTCAAAATCAAATTGATTTTGTAAGTGAATTAATAAATTCAAGAGATAATAATAACTTTACAGCTGGTATTAATATTTTAGAAAATATTGATGATATAAATGTATTTATTGGCTCCACGAAAAATTACTTCTACATTGACAGTACAGGTAGTTTAGTTTGTAATTATGATAAGTATAATAAATTAGCTTTCATCAAACTTTTAAATCTTTACAAGAGGCGAAATCTTGATTTTAAAAATTTTAAAATTGATAGAATAAAGCAATTAAGCATTCATGTCCCGAAGAAAAAAGAAGAGTTATTTGATGAGCTTTTGATTTTTGAAAACCTTACTAAGTTAAAATTATTTGATATGGATTCTTCAGATTGCTTTAAGTTAGAAATTTTTAGTCAAATAGAGAATCTCACTATTTCATCATCTACCTTTTTTGATTTTAATATCTCAAATGATATATTACCTAAATTAAAAACTATAGTGTTTACATCATGTGAAATTGATAAAATTACTATTACAAATTGCGAAAATTTAATTGATATATGCTCCGACGGGAGAAGCTATTATGATGAAAGGTCGCTTATAAAATATTTCAAAGTTGTCAATTGCCCAAAATTAAATGAAATCCAATTATTAACGAGATATCAAGATATTAGTTACTTTGAAGTAACTAATACACCAAATTTAACTTTTTTGAAAATCAAAGCAAATTTGGATTTGTGTAAATTAGAGATAAATTCTACAAAACATTTAAAAAAAATTATTCTAAGTGATTGTAGTTTAACTTCATTACCTCAATTTGTAAATGAGAGCAAATTATGTGAGTTTTTGGATTTAGAAGATAATAAACTTAATGAGGAATCAATAGATTTTAAAGGACTAACCAATCTATTATATTTGAATTTGAATAAAAATAAATTTACAACTGTACCATCGAGTATTTACGATTTGAAAAAATTAAAAAGTCTTACTATCTCAGGACAAATAAAAACAATAGATCAGAAAATTAGAAACCTAAAACAGTTAAAAGAGATTCATCTAGGTTGGAATGACAATACTTTACGAAAACACTATTTTTTATTAAAAAATTTAAAGGACATTTGGTAAAGCTAAAACACTCAGCTTTTTTAATTTGCTTTTGATATTGCGTTGGTCACTATTTTGTTTTTTAATGCCTTTTTTATTGTAGGATTTTCATATTTATTTAATTCCAAATACATTCTTGTTCTGAAGTCATTTGGAATTAATTTATGAGATATGAAACTTGCTAAATTTTCACTTTTAAAGACTCTATTAGGTGTTTCTTCAAGATATATAACCAAACGCTCAAAAAATGTATTAATTAGGTCTAATCTGATACCTTCCTCACTATTTAATAGTTCAACAACATATGTCTTTATTAAACTCTCATCGTACGTATTTAAAAACTCATTAGGTTCAACTATGCGTTGTGATATATTATTTATGAAGTAAATGAAAGAAGCAACAGTTTCAGAGTCTAATAGACCTAGGCCAAGTATTTCTATAATATTTAAATGTTCTTTAATTGGTTTTAAACCATCTATCATTGAAAAGAAAGTTGTTATTGTTCTTGGGCTGGTAATTTCACCGTTTTCAAGTGTTTCTGGATGATTTAATACAAAATTGATGAAATTTGGATTAATGCCTTTTTCTAAAGCCCATTTCGCCCATATTTTATGATTCCAATTTAAAGTAACGTGCATGAATCTGCTCATAATAGCGCTGTCGAATGTAGTAGTAGAGAATAACTCATTTTCTGGATTACCAGTACAAACTATAATCCAATCTTTAGGTATTGACCAGCTACTTATTTCTCTATACTGTATCAGTTGCATTAAACCCTTTATTATTCTAATATCAGCTCTATTAAAATCATCTAATAGTAAAACACCTTGTTTTTTTGTGTTATCGGGCACCCAACTTGGTTTCTTGTAAAGCATTTTTTCGCCCTCAACATATGGTAAGCCATGAAAATCTCCCATTTCTTCAAATTGAGCTGGTGCACAATACGCATACTCTAAATCTTTTTTCATGCAATACGCTTTGATAAATTCTGTCTTTCCAATACCGGGCATGCCCCAAATAAATAGAGACCGTAAAATTTCTTTATCAGCTTTATTATGTAACATTAAATCTAAAACTCCTGAGAGTTCTTCAAGATTTATGGCTTTTCCTTTAATATTCATTGTTGAATTTTGTTAGGTATATGTTTTTTTTCTGTATTAATTTGTGTCCTGAATTATCTATGACAAATAAACAGTTTTTTTTAGGTATTATTTTAGGTTGATTTGCATACCCATCAGTAAAATAGATAAGCCCATCATACAGTTCTATTTTATCATTAAAATAACTTAGAACAGGATCAAATTCTGTGCCCCCTCTACCTGTAATGACTTTGTCTTTTGAAAACTTATATTTGTATATGTCCTTAATCTCACAATCACATTCAATTATAGTAATAAAGCTTGTCTGATTACTTATTGATTGTATTTCATTTAAAAAAACTTCTAGATCTTTATTACTGATAGAACCAGATGTGTCTATTGCTACAAGTAAACTTAGTGATCTTTTAAGTCTAACACCTGGGTATGTGTTAAATCTTTTACTCTTTTTAAAATTTGTAAATTTTATACTAGATACTTCAGTTTTGGTTGTAAATAATCTAAGTTGTTTTTTCCAATTATATTTAGATAAAATATTTTCATTATAGTTTACAATTTCCTCTATTTTTTGGGGTAGTTGCCCTGCTTTTTTAGCGTTATTAATTGCTTTTTGTACAATTACTTTAACTGAGTTTTGATTTAGAATATTTTCAGAGGCATTGTTTGCCGTCCATAAACTGTGATTAGAATGAGAATTGTCGAGTAGTAAGGTATATTGCTTTTTCTCAAATGTTGTCTCTAGTTTTTGAATGTAGTAATTAATATTTTTGTTTGAGGCTAATTTTAATTTTGGAAAACTAGTAATTAATAACGCTCCATCAGGTAGTTGCTGTGGAGGTATTAATTGGTTAACAACCAGGTCAGCTGCAATATTGTAAATAGTTGCATCTGTTTCTTTTCTTACAACTCTATTCAAATGACCTAGAATCACATGTAGTATTTCATGCTTTATTAAGCCTATTCTTTCGTTATCGTTGTTTAAACTGTCAAAAAAAGACGGATTAAGTAAAAGTATTACTCTCCCATTTTTAAGAGTTACCGCAGCTGTAGGTATGGTGTCAGTTATCTGTCTTGTAAAAAGTTGAAATATATGTGCATAGAACGGCTCCTTTATTAATATTAAAAAGAGAATCTTATCTATACTATTTTTTGCCGATTTCAATTTAAGTTTGCTCATTAAAAAGCGTTTATAACACTAATTGCCCTATTTTTCTCAATTAATTTTATTTTAGATTAAATATTTTACCAGTACACGTCTAGTATTGATCCCAATCTCTATTGTCTTATTCTGTAATAACCATTCAAACTATTATTATTTAATTTTTTTAATAAATTTTTGTTATGCAGATTCAAATTATGGTAAATATTCAATTAAAAATTTACTCATTTTATCCCAATCAGCTTTATCGGCTTGAATAAACGCTCGTTCTAATGGCGTTTATTTTTTGTTAGCTGTATTTTCCAGTTCGTTGTTTATCCTTTTAAATCAATTTCTTTCAATACGCCCTCAATTAATACTCTTACCTCTTTTTCCAGTTCCAATCTCACATTTTTAATATCAACTACCTCGTAATCGGAATATCCCCAAGTTCCTGTTGCCTCATCTACTTCATTATCTCCAATCCAGCAGTAATTTAAAGAGTAAGAGTCTCGTAGCTCATATAGTGGTTCTGTAAAATCATCTTCGTACTTTTCAAAAACTCCTTCACATTCTGATTTAGTCAACAATATAAATTTTCTTCTAATAGAATCAATAGCCACGTCTTGGTAAGAAAAACCAACTTCATCGAAAAAGTTAAAAGGCAACCCATCTTGGGCAAGAGTGAATTTCAACATTATTTATTTCTTGTTAATTACAGCTAACAAATAAATTAACACCAGTTAGCTCATACTTAATTTCATATCCTATAAAGAGAGGTCTTATTTAATTGTTGTTTTTTATACAGGCTATATATTTTTTACTCTGCTATCTATATAATTCCACTCATCATCTGTTATGTTCCAAAGTTTACATAATTGCTTATCTGTATATGTGCCCTCGTATTTTTCTAAATCAGGAATAAATGCAAAACATTTTTTAGTTACATCCTGAGAAACTACTCTTTGTAATAATAAGAATCTAACCACTTTTGTAAATAGATAAGATTTGAAAGAATTAACTTCTTCTTCAGTATGAGCTGAGAAAGCGATTATATATGTTTCCGTACAACATTCACCTGGTTTTGCTATACGTGTATTACCATCATAATAAAAACCAACAGGTTTAGTGAAATCTGTTTGACCTGCAATTGGTGATTTAGGAATTAACAACTTCCATTTATCTAAATAATTAAAGTTATCAGTTACATCTTTTTCTGAAGCATAACGCAGTCCAATACGTTGAGTAAAATAACAAGGTATTCCTTTATCTTTAGGTTTATAATTAGTCGGTAAACCGAAGGATTTTCTTGAAGAAACTACATTAGCTAATGTTTTATCTTTTTCAATTATTTCTAAGAATTTATTTAAAATAGGAATCGCTTTATTGTCTCTAATTAAAATATCAAATGCATCTAATTCTCTTGTACCTGTGCTTAACTCACCATTTATATAATTTGTTATCCGTGTTTTTTTGCGCTTAAAAAATATTTTTGGGTGCTAATTGTTTTGCTAGCACACTTTTTTTTACATTTGTCTTAGTATTTACAATATGAAATTTGCTTCAATAATTTATAACCTGT
>Ga0206131_10002953_pt1 | contig 20027 bp, 17 predicted proteins | sample Helgoland_Spring_FD_148636 | JGI IMG/M metagenome (GOLD analysis project Ga0206131, IMG submission 148636) | Pelagic subsurface seawater microbial communities from Kabeltonne, Helgoland, North Sea - Helgoland_Spring_Bloom_20160517_1 | ecosystem: Environmental > Aquatic > Marine > Epipelagic ...
GGTCCGGGAGTTTTTATGGGGTCAGAGGCACTGCTTTTATCCTTCTTGGTCTGCTTATTCCGCTAGCTAAGAAAGGGCCAGAGCAATTTGAAATTCTCCGGTTTATTTCCATCTTTTATGCCTGTGCCTGCCTCTTTAATTTAGTGGTATTTAATGTGCAGTATAAGTACCATGATTATTATTTTATTCAATATATTCCATATGTATTTTTTGCCAGTGCATATTTGATTGCCAGCCAAATTCAGCAGCGTCGGGGTTTATTTTTAGGTCTTATTGCCTCCGTCTTGCCCATTGTTCTAATCGTGTTTGCACTGAGGAGTTTTGGGGACACACGCACCTTAATGGAGCGCAGATTGACCCCCAAAGATTATTATTACCAAGACGTGCATGTAGGCATTGATCTTTTGAGTGACATGAGCAGCGATATTCAGGCGATTATTCCAGAGGACGCCTCCGTTATTATTGCTTGGGACCCCAGTCCCAATACCATGTTATTTTTAATTAAGCGCTATGGCGAGCGCTGGCCTGGTTGGGAAACAGAAATGGACAAAAAGAGAATGGCAGCTACTGCCAATAATCCCAAGTATAACTACATTCTTGTAAATGACATTAAGCAATTTGACACCATTGCAAGACCTTTGATTAAGCGGACCTTAAATCTTAACTATCAAAAAGGAATCTGGTACTTGTTTCGATTAGATTAACTTTTGGTGAATTCACCAATATCCTGAAGGATTTTTTTGGCCAGATTATCTGCCATATTACGCGTTTCGCTCTCTGCATAAATCCGAATAATAGGCTCCGTATTGCTCTTTCGTAAATGCACCCAATTATCATCAAACTCTATGCGAACCCCATCTATTGTGTCAATGGGTTGTTTGCTATACTTCACTTTTAATTTTTCCAAAATCTCATCCACATCAATATCTGGAGTGAGTTCTGCTTTATTTTTTGAAATGACGTATTTAGGATATTTCCCTTTAATGGCAGTTGCTTTCATATTAAGCTCCGCCATATGACTTAAGAAAAGAGCTATGCCAACTAAAGAGTCCCTTCCGTAATGCAACTCAGGATAAATGATTCCACCGTTTCCCTCTCCTCCAATAACCGCTTTTTTATCCTTCATCTTTTGTACCACATTTACCTCTCCAACGGCACTTGCAAAATGCTTTAAGCCCTTGCTTAAGGTAATTTCTTTGAGGGCTTTTGTTGAACTTAAGTTCGAAACTGTATTTCCTGGAGTTTTTCCTATTACATAATCTGCAACGGCTACTAGGGTGTATTCCTCGCCAAATACTTCTCCATCCTCGCAAACCAGTGCAAGACGATCAACATCCGGGTCTACAACAATACCTAAATCACATTTTTCTTCCCTAACCACATTGGAAATTTCTGTTAAATGCTCGGGTAAAGGTTCTGGATTATGGGCAAAGCGACCGGTTGGTGCGCAATTAATTTCTACAATTTTTGCCACCCCTAAGGCTCTTAACATGGCCGGCACTGCTATTCCTCCAACAGAATTTACCGCATCCACGGCAATGGTAAATTTTTTGGCTTCAATGGCCTTTTTGTTTACCAATGGAAGGGCTAAAATTTCATCGATATGATATTGTAAATATTCTTTTTCTTCAACCGAGCCTAATGCATCAACACCGGCAAATGCAAAGGCCCCTTTTTCGGCAATAGCCAGCATTTCTTCGCCATCCGAGCCAGAAATAAATTCTCCTTTTGCATTGAGGAGTTTGAGGGCATTCCATTGTTTGGGGTTGTGACTTGCGGTAATAATAATTCCACCCGCCGCTTTTTCAGCAGGTACAGCCATCTCCACCGTTGGGGTGGTGGCTAAGCCTAAATCTATAACATCTAAGCCTAAGCCAACAAGGGTTTGGCTAATTAGAGATTGAACCATGGGACCACTTAATCGTGCATCCCTTCCTATTACAACTTTACTACCTGCTTTTTTATTTAATAAATAGCTGCCGTATGCCGAAGCAAATTTGACAATATCTATAGGTGTTAAATTCGTTTCAATAGCTCCACCTATCGTTCCTCTAATCCCTGAAATGCTTTTAATTAATGTCATTGTTTATAGCAGCGCAAATATAACATTCATTCCATCAGATACCTACCAAAAGAGGCCTATTTTAGTTCGATTCAGTGAATATTTCGGGGCGTTCGTTTATCAAAATAATGGACCTGTAGAGTTCTTTCTTTACATAGCACCTCTGGCAATTATATTTGCACTGTGAAATCATTAAACCCAAAAGATCTTAAAGTGCGTGTTCTGCAGCAGTACTTGCAAGGAGCCATTGGCCCCAGACCTATCGCTTTTGCCTCTACCGTTGATGCGCAGGGTACTCCTAACCTAGCTCCCTTTAGTTTTTTTAATGTTTTTAGCAGCAACCCGCCAATTTTAGTTTTTTCTCCCGCCTATAGCGGACGAGATGGAAGCGCAAAGCACACTCTGCTAAACGTAAAGGATGTACCCGAAGTGGTTATTAATGTGGTGAATTATGATATGGTGGAACAAATGAGCCTGGCCAGTTCCCCCTATCCAAAAGGGACCAACGAATTTGTTAAATCAGGGTTTACAGCGCTTGACTCAATAAGGGTAAAACCTAAAAGAGTCAAAGAAAGTCCGGTACAGTTAGAGTGCAGGGTAAACGAAATTAAAGAACTAGGGAAAGAAGGAGGAGCAGGGAACCTTATTATTTGCGAGGTCATACAAATTCATATCAATGAGGGTGTTTTAGATGCAGAGGGCTTTATTGATCAATCCAAAATAGATTTAGTGTCTAGAATGGGAGGAAACTGGTATGCTAGAGCAAATGGAGAGGCGATGTTTGAAGTTGAAAAACCCATTGTGACCTGTGGTATTGGAGTAGATCAACTACCCATTTCGGTGAGACAGTCTAAATTGCTTAATGGGAATGATTTAGGAAGATTAGGAAACGTAGAAAAGTTACCTTCTCAAGAAGTGGTAAATGCATCAAAGGCATTGGAAAAAGAGGCTGCCGTTAACCAAGCTAGAATTTTGCTTAAGCAAGATAAAAAAATGGAAGCACTGGCCTTGCTCATTAAAAATATCTAATGGATACAGCTCGGGCAAAGGAAAAAATTCTTAAATACTGTGCCTATCAAGAGCGGAGCCAAAAAGAGGTAAAAAACAAACTCTATGAAATGGGCTTGTATACCGATCAGGTCAATGAATTAATGCTCTATTTGATTCAAGAAAACTATTTAAACGAAGAACGTTTCGCCATGCATTTTGCAGCAAGTAAAATGCGGCAAAAGAAATGGGGCAGACGTAAGATTGAAGTTGCACTTAAAGAAAAGGGGGTTACAGAAAAACTCATCAAACAAAGCATAGCCGCCTTAAATAAGATCCAGTATTCGTCTAATTTAGAAGCTTTAATAGAAAAAAAGGACCGAACCTTAAAATATTCCTCTGAATATGAAAGAAAACAAAAACTGATTCGTTATTTTTTAGGTAGGGGATACCTTTGGACCGAGATAGAAATCGCTTTAGAGGATTTTTTCAAAGTGTAATAGGAGTAGAAAGTAAGCATGCAAAAACATATAGGATATATTGTACTTTTTTTAATGCTTTGCGGCTTCGGGAGTAAGCCAAATAAATCGGGTATGAATGCGCTTGAAACTAAAGTTATTAAGCTCCTAAACGAGGTGAGAAAAGATCCCAAAGGTTTTGAAAAGCATGTTATTGCTCCTTTATTAAAGGAGGCTCCTAAGGATGAATACCTCATTTCGTTAAGTGCCACATTAAAAGAGATGAAACCGGCTGGGGAGTTAATGGGTGATGCAAAATTGTACCAATCGGCGTTTTGCCACGCTAAGGAAATTGGTTCGAAAGGCCTTAAAACTCATGAGCGACAGAGCACCTTATGCAAGGAAAAGAAGACCTTTAACGGAGAGTGTATTTCCTTTGGCAAAGGCAAGCCAAATGATATTTTAATTCAGTTGCTTATTGACCGGGGAGTTCCCAGTTACGGACATCGTAAAATCTGTTTGGACAGCGGGTATAAGCTCATTGGAGTGAGTGTAGAAAACCACTCCGTTTGGGGGCGTTGTGCCGTCTTAGATTTTTCTTTCTAAAGAATACAAAATGAATGATTTGTGTCTGAAGTATTAAAGATGTGCTTTATGCAAAGAAAAGGATTTTAGAATACAGGAAAGCGCCCAGTTCATGCCATTTAAAGGCATAAGCTAAAAGCCTTAATCAAAGAAATTATCGGGCAGGTTTAGCCATTCCATGGCAGAGTCCTTAAGCATAATTTGCTTGTCCGAATCTTCTACATCTAAACTACGAATTAGTTCACCTGGAACAAGCTCTCCCAAAGGGTATGGGTAATCTGTACCGCAGCATACTCTGTTTTTACCAACCAAATCAATCACATGTTCCAGCATCGCCTTATCGTGCACCAAGCTATCCAACCAAAATTGGCCTAAATACTTGATTGGGTCATCTGCATTATCTACAGCCACCAAATCGGGTCGTACTTTCCACCCATGGCGTATTCTTCCAAACGTTCCCGGAAAAGCACCGCCACCATGGGCAAAAGCCACACGTAAGTTCGGAAGCTTTTCAAATATTCCACCAAAAATTAAAGAAGAAATGGCCAAAGAGGTTTCTGCCGGCATTCCTACCAACCATGGTAACCAATAATCAGGCATTTTAGATTTAGCCATCCACCACCAAGGATGAACAAATAAACTCATATCCAACTCCTCCATTGCCTCAAAAATGGGGTATAATTCCGGATGATTTAGGTTCCACTGATTAATATGCGAACCTATCTGAATGCCCTTTAAGCCTATTTCTTTACACCTTTTAAGTTCTTGTATGGCCAGATCCTTATCCTGCATGGGTAAATTGCCAAGACCCACAAAGCGTTTAGGGTATTTTTTGCAGATATCTGCAATATGGTCATTTAGGTATTCAGAAATCTCCAAGGTGTGCTTTGGCTCAGCCCAGTAGCTAAACATAACAGGCACTGTGCTTAGTACTTGAACATGCACGGGGTCATTGAGTTCAGAACACTCCTCCATGCGTTTTTCAGCATCCCAATTATTGCTTTCAATTTCTCTGAAAAACTCAGAGTCCATCATCATTTTAGCACAGCAGGGTTTGTGATGCTCCAAGCTAATCCATTCTCCATACCCAAATTTTTTCTTCCAATCCGGCATGTTTTCAGGAATAATGTGCGTGTGTATGTCAATCGTAAATAATTGGTCATTGGCCATGCGGACAAAGATAAGTATGTATTGTAAGAATTATCATTTTGCTTCATTCGGCATTTACGAATAGACCATTTCTTGCCATACCTATACATATGAATGAAAAAGCTTTAAATCTTTGACCTAGAATGGTTATTTTCGCATCTAATTTAAAATTAAAACGTACGAAACAATATGAATTTTAAAAAATTGAATACGATTGGGGGCTGGATCTCTTTTGTAATTGCTCTTATTGTATACACCGCAACAGTAGAAAGTAGCGTTAGCTTATGGGATTGTGGTGAATTTATAAGTGCCGCATATAAGCTGCAAGTTGTGCATCCTCCCGGCGCTCCTCTTTTCTTAATGATTGGGAGAGTGTTCTCCTTCTTAGCTTTCGGAAATGTAGAGAACGTGGCCTTTTGGATTAACATGCTCTCCGTAATATCGAGTGCAGCCTGCGTTATGTTCACTTTTTGGATAACCACGCATTTTGCCGCTAAAATGGTAAAACCAGGCGAAGACAAACGAAACTTGATCATTCTTGCTGCAGGAGCAGTAGCTGCTTTAACCAATACATTTATAGATACCTTCTGGTTCTCAGCAGTAGAAGCCGAGGTATACGCCCTAAGTTCATTTTTCACAGCACTTAGTTTTTGGGCTCTTATAAAATGGGATGTTAGCGAAAGCAAATATGCCGACCGATGGTTGGTGTTTATTGCATACCTAGTAGGCCTTGCCTTGGGCACGCACATGCTTAACCTATTGATTATTCCAGTGGTAGGAATTGCGTATTACTTTAAGAACTCAGCGAAGAAAATTTCCATGAAAGGGGCATTTAAAGCCTTGGTTATTTCCGCCTTAGGCCTCGGAATTGTAATGAAGCTGATTTACCCTGGAATTCCGTGGTTGGTGAGTCGTATGGATTACTTTTTCGTAAATACGCTAAGTTTACCTTTTTATAGCGGGGCCTTGTTTAGCATTGTTTTTATAGCAGCGCTAGCCATCTTTTTAATCAAAAAAACCAAAGGAAAATATACCTGGAACTTAGTGGTTCTATCCACTTTATTTGTGGTTTTGGGATATTCCTCATACTCCATGGTTATCATCCGTTCATTGGCCAATCCAACCATCGATATGAATGACCCAGAGGATCCCTACCGATTTTATGGATACATTACTCGGGAGCAGTATGGCGATAGACCTCTAGCTTATGGCCCATACTTTAATAGCCAACCCACAGCTACAGAGCCCAAGGGTAAAAAAGTTTTTAAATCAGATTCTATCTATCAAGAAGGCGAAGAAAGATTCGAATACGTGTACGATAAAATTAGTCCCGTTAACGGACAAAATCAAACGACTATTTTCCCGCGAATGGGAGGAACGGGTAGACCCAATGATGAAATTGGATATCGTTCCTGGTCAGGCATGGAGGACGTAACGCAAGAAATTCAAATACTTCAGCAAAAGGCCAATAAAACGGCCCAAGACCAAGAGGAAATCAAATATTTAGAATCGCAATTACCCTCCTTTGGGAACAACCTCAGTTTCTTCTTTAACTATCAACTGGGTCATATGTATAAGCGATATTTCTTTTGGAACTTTGTTGGTCGATTTAATAACCAGCAAGGCATGAATAGCAGTGATTTAGACGGCGCATGGTATTCTGGAACGCCTTTAGATAATGTTTTTGGTGTAGGAAGTCTGGATGGATTGCCTAAAGCCATGAAAAAACAAAAAGCACGAAACGCCTATTATTTCTTGCCCTTTATTTTGGGACTTATAGGATTGTACCTGCACTTTAAAAAAGACCTTAAAGGGTTTTGGTTGGTCATGAGCTTATTTCTCTTTACAGGTATCATACTTATTGTATACCTAAACCCACCCCCTTACGAACCAAGAGAAAGAGATTACTCCCTCGTAGGGTCCTTTCAAACTTTCTGTATTTGGGTTGGTTTAGGCGTAATAGGAGTCATTCAGTTTTTACGAAAATATTTAAAAGGGAACGCAGCTATTGCAGGTGCAGCGGCATGTATTCTCCTTGTACCCGTTAATATGGGATACCAAAACTGGGATGATCATGATAGAAGTGGCCGATTAATTGGTAAAAACTCCGCTCAAAACTTTCTAAACAACCTAGAGCCCAACGCCGTGCTTATTTGCAATGGAGATAACGATACCTACCCCTTATGGTATTTGCAAAATGTAGAGGGCGTTCGTACCGATGTACGTATAATTAACATGAGTTTGCTACCCACAGAATGGTACAGTTCTGTCCTTTTAGATAAGGTAATGAAATCGGAACCCTTGCCTATGACCTTAACTAAAAAAGACCTGCAAACAGGAAGTTTAGAGAACGGCATTCAAATTAATAGAGCCACTAAAGGATATATGGATATTGATGAGGCAATGGCTAAGGTATTAGAAACCAATAAAGCGGGTAGTCCGGTTTGGCCAAGCCCTTATATTTCTATCCCCACCTATAAGTCAGGCGCAATTGAAGCCGGCATTGTGAGTCAAGGAGACTTGGAAAAAGCAGTAGATACCATTCGTTTTGGCATAGGGAAAAGTTACGTAACTAAAGGAGACATTCTTTTGTATAACTACATCGCCGAAAATGCTAAATCGGGGTGGAAAAGACCCTTGTATTTTACCGCAGTGAGTGGATATAACTTTAATGGTTTAAACGACTACTTACAATTGGAAGGATTGGTATACAAATTTGTTCCGGTGAATGGAGGCAGATCAGGATCAGCCCCAGCTAATGTAAACCGAGAGAAATTGTACGATAACTTGGTAAACCAATACAAATACTACGGAATGAAGGAGAATAAAAACTTTTTCTTAGATGACAAGGCATCCTACGTACCAATGCAAATGCAGCAATGGGGGTATAACTTAGCCATGAGTTATGCATCTCAAGTAACCAATTATGAGCGCTACAAGAAAGCATATGATGCAGGTCAAAATCCTCCACCAGTAGCAGGCTATGCTACCGTAAAGGAATACCTTGACTCAGAAGCCGATGCTACAGAGAAGGCTAGGGCCAAGGCGCTCCAAGTTTTGAATAAAATGGTTGAAGAGTTACCGCAACCCCAAATGATTTGGAACCGAGAAGTATTGGCAGATTTTGGTTTAACCTACATGATATTAGGAGAAAATAAAAAAGGAGAGCTATTGCTTAAGGACGCAGTAGAACAAAACCAAGAGTTTTTTGCCTACTACACCAAAAGGTACCCAGAGCAAGATTTAACTACTAACCGTCAATTGAATAATTGTTACAGAACAGCATCTAATATTTTAAACATGCTCAATAGCTATGGGTTTAAAGACCTAGCAACCAAGTATGACAAAGTGTTGAAACCCATGACCGTTAGATAACAGTGAGCTCGCAATTTATATATGGCATAAAGCCTATTGAGGAGGCCTTAGCGGCTAATAAAACCTTCGATAAGCTATGGGTAGCCGAAGGCCATCAGGAGAACCAATTAGGAGAGCTATTACAGGAACTTGCCTTTCGCAAGATTCGTTGGAAAGCAGTACCGCCGCAAAAGCTCAATAACTTAGCCAAAGGAAAAAATCATCAAGGCATTATAGCCTCCCTTTCAGCCATTGATTTTACTGAATTTGACGATATTATTCAATCCGCCTATGATAAAGGGGAAGACCCTTTACTGGTGATGTTGGATGGAGTAAGCGATGTGCGAAATTTCGGTGCTATTGTACGAAGTGCAGCTTGTGCAGGCGCACATGGTATTATTATTCCAAATAATGGAGGCGCAGCCATTAGCCCAGATTCAGTTAAAACATCGGCAGGAGCTTTACTGACGATGCCCGTGTGCAAATCTGATAATACCTATAAAACCATTAAAACCATGCAAGTAAATGGCTTAAAAGTGATTGGCATTACCGAGAAAACTCAAAATAATATATTTGACGCCCACGAGTCGTACACAGGCCCCTGTGTTTTAGTCATGGGGGATGAAGAAAAAGGCTTGAGTAACGATGCCTGGAAAATTTGCGATGAGCATGTAAAAATACCCTTGAGTAAAACCGGGGTTGAATCCCTTAACGTAAGTGTTGCAGCGGGAATTGCCTTGTTCGAAGTGATCCGACAACGGAACGCATAATGAGCAAATTATCCTGGGATTACCTGCAGAAAAAGGCGATTAAAAAAATCTAAAATACCCAAAAGTAGAAACCATAAAAAAGGTCGACAAGAATGCATCTTGCCGACCTTTATATTTAATTATCTTTTTCTATTAAACAGCGAAACTCTCGCCACAACCGCAGGATCGGCTCGCATTTGGATTAATAAAGTTAAACCCTTTGCCATTTAGGCCATCTGAAAAATCGAGCTCCGTACCACAGAGGTATAAAAAGCTTTTCATATCACAAACCACCTTCAAATCTTCGCCGCCATATTCCATATCGCCCGATTGTTTCTCATTGTCAAAATCCAACTCATAGGTAAGACCGCTACAACCGCCTCCTTTTACACCCACACGCACAAAATACTCCGGAGCAGAAATACCCGCATCAGCCATTAAAGAAAAGGCCTTTGCTTTCGCTTTGTCATTAATAATGATATCTGCTTCCGTGCCTACCATGCTAAGTTATTAGTGAACAATACTTTTTTCTTGTTCTATAGGCTCTAAGCCCTGTTTTACTCTGTAATCATTGATGGCTGCTTTAATCGCATCTTCTGCCAAAACAGAGCAATGAATTTTAACTGGCGGAAGCGCTAGCTCTTCAACAATTTCCATATTGTCAATAGCCAAAGCATCATCAACAGATTTTCCTTTTAACCACTCTGTAGCCAAAGAGCTACTAGCAATAGCGCTACCGCAGCCAAAGGTTTTAAACTTAGCATCTGCGATTTTACCATCATTATCCACCTCTATTTGCAGGCGCATAACATCACCACACTCTGGAGCTCCAACTAAGCCCGTTCCAACCTGGTCCGATGCTTTATCTAAGGTTCCAACGTTTCTTGGATTGTTAAAGTGATCAATTACTTTTTCTGAATATGCCATTTTTTATATTTACAAATTTACTATTTAAAACGATTCTAAACAAGATTTAAGTCTAGTGATCCGTCCATTCAATGGTTTTTAGATCAATTCCCTCTTTAAACATTTCCCACAAGGGACTCATATCTCTTAATTTATTCACCGCTTCCGTTACCGTTTTAATGGTAAAATCAACCTCCTCCTCCGTGCTAAATCGGCTTAAGCCAAAACGCAAGCTGGAGTGAGCCAACTCATCATCCAAACCTAAGCTCTTTAATACATAGCTCGGCTCAAGGGATGCACTGGTACAAGCTGATCCTGAGGATACTGCGATATCTTTAATACCAATCATTAAGCCCTCGCCCTCTACATGTTTGAAACTAATGTTTGTAGTATGCGGCAAACGACTATCCTTATTTCCATTAAGGTAACTCTCCTCCAATTTAAGGAGTTCCGTCTCTAATTTATCTCTCAATCGGCTAGTATGAGCAGCATCCTTATCCATTTCAGCAATCGCAATTTCACATGCCCTACCAAAACCAACAATGCCTGGCACATTCAACGTACCACTGCGCATGCCACGTTCATGACCACCACCATCTAACTGAGCCGTAACCTTAACCCTTGGATTTTTACGACGCACATACAAAGCACCTACCCCTTTCGGTCCGTACATTTTATGAGCGGTAAAGCTCATCAAGTCAATATTGTCTTTAATAACGTCCACCGGTATTTTACCAACTGCTTGGGTTGCATCCGAGTGGAAAAGCACTCCATGTTCCTTACACATAGCCCCTATTTCCTGCACCTGCTGTAACACACCCAACTCATTGTTTCCATACATAATAGAAACCAAAATGGTATTATCCTTGATGGATGATTTAAGTAATTCCAAATCAATCATGCCATTTCCTTGAACTGGCAAATAGGTAACCTCTGCCCCTTGTTTCTCTAAATGAGCACAAGCATCCAAAACAGCCTTATGTTCTGTAGCCGCTGTTATGATATGATTTCCCTTGCGGGCATACATTTCAAAAACACCCTTTAAGGCAAGGTTATTACTTTCTGTAGCGCCACTCGTAAAAATGATTTCCTTCTCATTTGCACCAATCAGCTTCGCAATTTGCTCACGCGCATAATCAACCGCCTCCTCTGCACTCCAACCAAAAGAATGGTTTCGGCTTGCAGCATTTCCAAACGTTTCTAAAAAGAACGGCGTCATGGTTTCAAACACACGTGGGTCCACTTTAGTTGTAGCGTTATTATCTAAGTATATGGGCAGTTTCATTCTTATTTTTATTTATTCTAATTCTAAACAGCAAAAATAACACATATCCCTTACTATTGTTTGAACGAATGTAAATTCTTTTTCTAAGAATGCCTGACAATAGAAAGGCAAGCTAGCTTTGGGGATTTGCTAGATTTCGAGCCGCAACTCGATTAGTCCAATATTACATTGTCAATTAAACGAACGCCCTCGAGGACTCCAGCGAAAACAAGAGCTTGTCGGGTTTCTTTTTTGCGATGGCTAGCTGCATCCATATTTGGCAAGTTAATCAGGTCTAAATATTCTATTTCTATGCGGCAACTTGCTAAATGCTCCTTGCTCAAATTAAAAGCCTCATTAAAAGCCATTCCATTTTCTAAATGCTCGCCAATAGCAGTTAAACGCTTAAAAATTTGCGCGGCATGGACTTTCCCTTCCTCAGATAATCGAGTATTACGCGAGCTCATGGCCAAGCCAGATTCTTCACGCACCGTCTCGCAAATGTGAAGTTCCATCATTGGAAAGCACTGAGCAATCAATTTTTCTGCCACCATACACTGTTGCAGGTCTTTTTGGCCAAAGAAAACATGATTGGGTTGTATGAGGTGAAAGAAGGTGTAAAGCACCTTTAAAACCCCGTCAAAATGCCCCGGCCGCATTTTCCCTTCATAAATATCATGCAAAGGAGTAATATCTATTTTCGGGTAATCTACCTCAGCTCCGTATAAATCCTCCGGAGTAGGCATAAATAAGAACCGCACCCCTTCTTTGCCTAGCAAATCAATATCTGCCTCCAATGTTTTGGGATAAGTATCCAAATCGTTCACATTTCCAAATTGCAGCGGATTTACAAAAATACTGCACATGGTAATGGGGTTGTGCTCCATAGCGCTGGCCATTAGGCTGCTATGCCCTTTGTGTAATGCTCCCATTGTTGGAACAAAGGCTAAATCATCACCCAATTGATGGCGGTATGCTTGAATCTCTTCTCTGGTTTGAAAAATTGTTAACATGGCTAAACCCCTGCAAATTAAAGGGTTTTAAAAAGAAAAATTTTGTTTTCTCCCTTTTATTTCGTTACTTTTGTAGTGGATATTAATTACATTCAGACAAAATATGTTCGCAAAAGAAAGTGTAAAGAAAAAAGTATTATATGTTAGTTCAGAGATGGCTCCATTTTTGGATGATTCCAATCTAGCAAATGTGACCCGAATGGTGCCACAAGCCATCCAAGAAAAGGATAACGAAATTCGTATACTGGTGCCAAAGTTTGGTGTAATCAATGAACGAAGAAACCGATTGCACGAAGTCGTGCGATTAAGCGGTATCAATATCACCATTGATGATAACGATAATCCATTGATTATTAAAGTTGCTTCCGTACCCGGAACCAAAATGCAAGTGTATTTCTTGGATAATGAAGATTTCTTCCAACGTAAAAATGTGTACAATGATGATGAAGGAAAATTCTTTGACGACAATGACGAGAGAACCATTTTCTTTTGCAAAGGAGTTATGGAAACCGTAAAAAAATTAGGCTGGGCTCCCGATATTATTCATTGTTCTGGGTGGATGACCAGTTTAATTCCATTTTACCTTAAAACGACCTACAAAAATGAGCCCGTATTTAGAAATTCTAAGGTGGTATATAGTGTCGGTTCCTGTAAGGAAGAAGAAGGAAACTTGGGGTCAGATTTTGCACGTAAGGCAAGTTTAAATAACTCCGATGAAGAGTCGGTTCAAACTTTTGCCGAAGGCGGTATTCCATGCTTAAATAAATCTGCAGCCACTTTTGCCGATGCTATTGTTACATTAGACGAAGCGGGAAAGAACAGCGTACAAGAGATTATTGATAATAAGCCACACATGATGCACGACAGCGATGCTTGCGCAGATAAATATGTAACTTTTTACGAATCTCTGATGGCCAAGTCCTAAAAGAACAGTTATTTTGCATACAGTGAAGAACTCATTTATAATGCTTCTGATTTTTACAGGAGCATTTTTTTCTTGTAAAAAAGAGACCGGTAATATTCTTATTGAGGGTCAAGGCGGATCAGGTAATATAGATTTATATTACAACGATAGCTTAAGCACCTTGGGAATTACTATAAAAGAAGATTCGCTGCTTGCCAACGGGCTTTCATATAGCCTTTTAGGAACAGCCAACGATCCGGAACTGGGCTTGTATTCCAATAGTATTCTCACCCGTATGTCCATTTTTGAACCGCAGGCCGATTTCCCCAATACACTTACTCCAGACAGCGCCATTTTGTATTTACCCTTTATTGAAGGTGTAAATTATTATGGCAATTATTTAGAAGATCAAATCATTAAAATTTCAGAATTAGAAACCGAAATTGCAACAAATACAACCTATTACCAAGGCTTAGATTACTCAGTGGTAGGCGCTCCTACCTTTTATAATGGCCAAACTTTCTTTTTTGATTACCATACCGTTAAGCACAATAATATAGATATGCTCATGCCTCCTGGTTTGTATGTAAGGCTTGATCCACTTATGGCTAAAAGACTCATGAGTTTTCCGGTGAACGATTATGAGAATAACGAATTATTGCAGGCCGATTTTAAAGGATTTGCCATAGAGGCTATTCCCAATGATTTAGATCCAGGAAACGGGGGTTTTGGTGTGTTTAACATGGCATCTACAGCAGCCGTTTCTGATATGGCCAAGGTTTTGGTGTATTACAACGATACCTCCGATTTTATTTTTAAATTATCCGGTTCATCTTCTATTGTAAATACCGGGAAATCGCATGGATACAGTGCCGCTGTAAATCAACAATTAAACAGCAGCGGTTATACCAATACCATTGTTTACGCCCAAGGCGGAAATAGTGTTAAAGGTCAAGTACAAATTCAAGACCTCGATAAATTGGCTGCCAAAGGAAAAGTGGTGGTCAATAAAGCCACGGTAACCGTTTTCTTAAAAGACAATACCTGGGATGAGTTTTATTTTACACGACCCTTGAGAATTAACCTGCTCAAACCCCAAGAAAATACCATTCGAAATACCATTATAAAAGACCAGTACGACGTGAGTCGCCCGAGTAATCTACTTGCTATTGGCGGAGACCTAAACGAATCAGATAATTCCTATACCTTCACCATTACGCGTCAAATGCAAGAGTGGATTAATGACTACTCGGATGGATTAAACCCCAATCCCAGTTTTAATTTAACCATTCCATCAGACAATCCCGTAACTGGAGCACGAGGCGTTTTTGATTTAAGTAAAACAAAAATTAGGGTTACCTATGCGGTGCCGAACTAAATAGTAAAGCAATTGTTATTCTAGATATATGTCCAAAAGAGTTCCCTACCAATTAGTAAGTAGAAGTTGGAAACCAGAACCTACTACATTCACCGTGAATGGCGTAGAGATTGGCAAAGAATTAATGATGATTGCAGGCCCTTGTGCCGTAGAAAATGAAGAACAGATATTTACCATAACAGAGTTCTTATCTAAATTAAATGTAAAGTTTTTAAGAGGGGGCGCATACAAGCCCCGAACATCACCCTATTCTTTTCAGGGCTTAAAAACTGAAGGCTTGAAACTCATGCGAAGAGCTGCAGATAAATTTGGAATGGCCGTAGTAACTGAAATCATGAGTATTGATAAAATTGATGAACTGGTTCAGTACGCAGATATTTTACAGGTAGGCACGCGCAACATGCAAAACTATCCGCTTCTAAGGGCGTTAGGTAAAATTAATAAACCCGTTTTACTAAAACGCGGAATGAGCAATACCATTGAAGAATGGTTGTTGGCCGCAGAGTATATTCTATCTGGGGGAAATAGCAAAGTAATATTATGTGAACGAGGCATACGTACCTTTGAAACAGCCACGCGGAATACCTTAGATATAAGCGCCGTTCCCATGGCAAAAAGTCTCTCGCATTTACCTGTAATTATAGATCCCAGTCAAGGAACAGGAGCCCGAGACATGGTTGTTCCCATGAGTAGAGCAGGCATAGCAGCTGGTGCAGATGGTTTAATAATAGAAGTACACAACCAACCAGAAGAAGCCTTAAGTGATGGCGATCAGAGCTTATACTTAGACCAGTTCCAAGAAATGCTTGGCCCCTTAAGTAAAATGGCCAGTGTATTAAATAAATCCTTTGATTTTCAGGCTGAAGTAAGCCAGGTTGAGAATAATTAATCCTTCGATTTTTTAAATTTACGCTTCACCTTCTCCACGTACCTTATTTCCTTATCATTGAGCAATCGCCATTTGCCGCGACCTAATTTTACGTGGTCAAATTCACCCATCATCACCCTATCTAAGCCCTTTACTTCATAGTTCAGGTGCTCAAACATGCGACGCACAATCCTATTTCTACCACTGTGTATTTCGAGTCCCAGTACCGTTGGGTCATCGCTGTCTACAAAACCCACTTGCTCAAAAGCCATTAAGCCATCTTCCAATTGAACGCCCTCTACCCATGCAAGTAAATCTTCTTTTTCTGGTTTGCGATCCAGTTTAACTCTATAAATCTTTTTTACCTCAAAACTGGGGTGTGTCATGGCTTGAGAAAAATCTCCATCATTTGTTAAAAGCAGAAGCCCTGTGGTATTTCTATCCAATCTACCTACGGGATAAAGCAGGTGACTTCCTTCCATTTTTATCAAGTCCATCACGGTTTTTCTGCCTTGAGGATCTTTCTTAGTAGTAATGTAGCCTTTTGGTTTGTTCATGACGGCATAAATAAATTGCTTTGGTTCAATTTTAGAGCCATTTACTTTTACTTTGGAACCCGGCGCAACCATAAAGCCCATTTCAGTAACGGGTTCTCCATCTACTTTAACTCGGCCTTTAGCTATCATATCATCCGCTTGCCTGCGGCTGCATAATCCACTATTTGCAATGTATTTATTTAAACGTATCGTGGTTTTTTCTAATTCTTCCCCTTTACTCAGCTTTTCTCCTGCCTTGCTTCGAGCTTTCTTAGAGCCTTTATAATTCTCCTTGCGCTTATCTGCTTTTTTAAATTCAGGTTTGTCTCCCTTTAAGTCTCTTTTTTTGTATTCCTTTGCCATGCTAACCTGATTGGCTGCAAAGGTAGGACTATTTATCTATGTTTTAGAGGCTTAAATCGCAAAAGAACTGCGGAGACAGAGGCATAAAAAAAGGGAGCCTAAGCTCCCTTTTTGTTCTAAATGGATCATTCTAAAATCCAACCTCAACCTGAAAACGAATTTCAGGAATGGGGTCTGAATTCACCGTTTCACTCATTCCAAAATCAGATTGAACTTTTACTGTATGCCCCACCACATAGCGTGAAAGTGCAATTTTATATTCCTTAATATCTTTTAAAGAGGAAGAAGCATCTGCCGTAATACTTGTGTACCTCGCTGCAACCTCAAAATTATTCTTAAATAAATAACCAGCCTGAAACGTGATTCCGGTTCCAGTCCTAAATCTTAAACTTTGGTTTATTGCCTCATCATTTATTCGAGAGTCCGATTTTTTATCGGCATACTCTGCCATAGCTGAGAATCCCTTGTACTTAAAAATGAGATCAACAAACACCGTGCTTAAGTCTCTGTAAAACGGATTCCCTGAGGTATCCGTAACGAATTTCTTTAGTTGACCACCTTGTCGCGAGGCATCCATATTAAGATCATAGGTGACCCCTATGGAAAGCTTTGGTTTTTGCTCTCTAGCCAGATCCGCACTAAAATAGTCTCCTTTTTTGGTGAACTCTCCAAATGGAAGTATTTCTGCCCTACCTGTATAATTAAACTGGCCAAAATTTCCCTTGGTAATATTTCTTCCTTCTCCAAGTCCTGCACTTGCAGATAGTCTAAATGGCATTTCGGCTATTTTCGTTTTAAATCGAAATTGCACGCCCATGTCCCGATCAATGTTATAACTGCTGTTTACAAGACTACGGTCTACAAATTGAAGCTTTTGAGAGGAATTAACACGTTCTCTGTTACCTGGTAGCTTAGTTTGGCCAAACCATATCGCTAATTTTTTGCTGGCCTGGTACTTTACTACAGCATCTAAAATTAAACGCGATGCAGAATTTGCTTGTGCAAAATCGCTGCTAGCACCAATGTCACGATTGCTTATGCCCATTTCAAATTTATAGACCCATTTTGGATTAAAAACATATCCATCTAGTTTAATACGCGCCCGGCGAACCAAGGCATTTATCGCTAGGTCTTTCCCATTGTTTGGAAGTTGTGCTGTAACTAAATTTTGAATACGGAAACTAAGCTTTGCTTTTAAAGTGTTGTCTTCTGCCTGAAAAACAATTCCTTTTTTTAAGGATGGTACGGCTATTTGAGCCTGCGAGTGAATAGCAAGGCATAATGCCAAGGCTACGAATAATTTTCTCATAAGTAATAAATCAGGGCAAAGGTGCGTTGCCCAATCCGAGAGGGCAAGCGCTTAACAATTTGATAACATAAATAAAATATTGGGATAATATATAAATTGGGCTTGATTAGAAACGAAAAAACCGCCTCAGAAGAGGCGGCTTTTTAACAATGTATAGAAAAATAAGTATATCCTTATTTCGTAATTTTAAATGTTTCTGCTTTGTTATTCGCTTCTACCCGAACCATATAGATTCCAGTTGGAAGTGAAGTCATATCTAAGCTTGTGTTAGATACATTCACAGAATGTGTAAGTACTATTTGACCTAGTTGGTTAAATACAGTTACCTGATCCATAGTAAAGTCAGAAGCAATGTTTAATACATCATTTACTGGATTAGGGAAATATTTAAGTCCTAGTGCAGCTGTGCTAAAGATGCTCGCTGGTTTTTCACCAAACATAGCATCATCCCAGTAAAACGTATGTTCAGTACCCTGAGCATTGAAGTTTAAGAAAATACTTGCTTTGTTGTATGTTTTAGCTACATCAAGTTTAGCAGTTCCATCCGCTTCTTTGCTGAAATCAAATTCAAGTATTTCCCATTCTTTAGCTTTTGTAGTTAGTGCATCAGTTTCACAAGTAATAGTGTTATCAGCAGCATCTTCTACTTTTAATCGAATCGTCATGCCTGCTTCAGGAGACCATACACGAACCGTCATTTTAGTGGCAGTAGCAGTAAAAGGAACCGCATTAGCAAAACCATTTAAACCCATAGTTGTTCCTGACCAAGTTTCAGCAGTTGCTGGTTTTATTGTCTTAGCAACTTTGTTCATAGCATCCGTGGGGTCTACGACGATTTCAGAAATATTTCCACCAAAATCAGTTAAAGCGTAATCTGTACCTGCATCCTCTAGTGTTACAGGAAGGTCAATTTGTTTTTTGCCAACAAACATTGCATCATCCCAGTAAAATACTTTTTCTCCAGCGTCAGCGCCACTCACGTTAAAGTTAAAGAAAATAGAAGCCTTATTATACGTTTTAGCTATGTCAAGTTTAGCAGTTCCATCCGCTTCTTGGCTCAAGTCAAACGTAAGCGTTTCCCATTCTTTTGCTTTTGTGGTTAGAGCGTCAGTTTCACAAGTAACGGTGTTATCAGCAGCATCTTCTACTTTTAGTCGAATCGTCATGCCAGCGTCTGGAGACCATACGCGCACAGAGATTTTAGTTTCTGTAGCGGTAAAAGGAACCGCATTAGCAAAACCATTTAAACCCATTGTTGTACCTGCCCAAGTTTCAGCATTTGCTGGTTTAGTTGTTTCGGCTACGGTATTTGTAGCATCTGTAGGGTCTACGACAACTTTAGAGATGTTATTTCCAAAATCTGTAAGTACGTAATCTACCGTTGCGTCTTCAAAGGTCACAGGTAAGTCAATTTGACTTAAGCCCGCTGCAGCTTCAAATTTTACATCATCCCAATAATACGTCTTGTCACCCACATTATTTACGTTAAAGTTAAAGAAAATGCTTGCTTTATCGTAAGTTTTGGTGTAATCTAATTTAGCAGTTCCAGCCGCTTCTTTGCTTAGGTCAAACGTAAGCGTTTCCCATTCTGACGACTTTACAGTTTGAGCATCAGTTTCACAAGTAACGGTGTTATCAGCAGCATCTTCTACTTTTAATCTTACGGTGATTCCAGCATCTGGAGACCATACGCGAACCGTAACTTTAGTGCTACCAGCTTTAAAAGGAATAGCTGCATCAAGCCCGTTTCCAATAGTTGTACCTGCCCAAGTTTCAGCAGTTCCTGGTTTAAGTGTCTCAGCAACTTTATTATTAGCATCTGTAGGATCTACAATCACTTTAGATACATTTCCTCCAAAATCGGTGAAATACGATAGCGTTCCAGATTCAAAATCTACAGGCAAAGTAGGTTTTTGAGCGTAAGTGAATCCCACGAAAAGTAAGGATAATAGGGTAATAAAGGCTCTTTTAGTCACCTTTGAATGTGTACTTTTAAACCTGTTAAAAGATCCTTCTTTTAACAGTGTAAGGTAATTATTTTTCATGTCTTTTTAATTTTTGTTGTTTCAAAGGTATGTAAAAAAAACTTAATGTAAAAAATACTATAAGTTTTATGGTAAAAAATACTATAAGTGGTTTTTT
>Ga0206131_10002955_pt1 | contig 20023 bp, 14 predicted proteins | sample Helgoland_Spring_FD_148636 | JGI IMG/M metagenome (GOLD analysis project Ga0206131, IMG submission 148636) | Pelagic subsurface seawater microbial communities from Kabeltonne, Helgoland, North Sea - Helgoland_Spring_Bloom_20160517_1 | ecosystem: Environmental > Aquatic > Marine > Epipelagic ...
AGGTGCTCGGCGCGGCATTGCTGAGAGACCGGACTTCGGTTGGCAACGGATGGCTCGCCAAACGGCTGGAAATGGGACATCCCGGATCGGTGAGCCGCTTGGTCGGTGAATTTCGGAAAGACACCAAACGCATGAGGGAGCTTGGGAAACTTGAGAGAATGTTGAAAAGCGACACCTGACCCTATTTATAGCCCTGTAAGTAAGCCCCTTTTCCTCTTGCTCGGTTCGCCCCTTCAGGGTATTTCACGTTCTAGGTGAAAAAGCAAATTCCTAGCATTTTATTTTATTCATTTCACCTGTTGGCACGCTTTGAGCTCAACCGTTAGGTGTGAACTACGGATTTCTTCTGGACATGGATGGGGTGATATATCGCGGCAGCCGGGTGATACCGGGTGCGGTTGAATTCATCAAACGACTCAGGGAAACAGACACCCGATTTCTATTTCTAACAAACAACAGTCAGCGCACCCGACGTGACGTCGCGATGAAGCTGTGCAGGATGGGGATCGAGTCCACCGCGCGGGATATCTTCACCTGCGCCATGGCCACTGCCCGTTTCGTGGCGGAGCAGAAACCCGGTGGCACCGCCTACGTCATTGGAGAGGGCGGACTGCTTAGTGCCCTACACGTCAACGGCTACTCGGTGGTCGACGACAATCCGGATTATGTCATCGTCGGCGAGGGTCGCACCATGAGCTTCGAAATGATTGAGAAGGCGGTGCGGTTGGTTGACGGTGGCGCACGCCTGATCGCCACAAACATGGATCCAAGCTGCCCGACCGAGGCTGGCATCCGCCCCGGTTGTGGCGCCATTGTAGCCATGATCGAGAAGGCCACGGGCAAAGAGGCATTTTCGGTCGGCAAGCCGAGTCCGATCATGATGCGGGCAGCGCGCAAGCAGATCGGTCTAAAAAGTGAAGAGACGGTGATGGTGGGTGACACCATGGAGACCGACATTCTCGGCGGCGTCGGGCTGAGCTATCGCACGATTCTCGTTCTGTCCGGTGGAACCCGGCGCGAGCAACTTGGTAATTTTGCTTACGGCCCCGATCTCGTGCTCGATAGCGTTGCGGACATTCCCGAAGACTTGTCCTTCCCTGAAGGTTTGGGAGACTATCCGTCACCTCCACCACAGGTGGAGCCGGTGCCTGATCTGGCAGTTGCGTAACACTTCGGTGGGCGCATCATCATCGGTTTCAATGGGTTGGCAGTCGGCCGGGCTTCGATCTCTGCATCGCTCCAGCGCATAATTTTCCGAATGGTGGTTATCATGCGAAGCTGATGCTCACCCGTGGCACGATCAACCAGGTAGTCGCCGGGAGCGGGGGAAAACCTGGAAAATTGATCCTGATCGGCGGTCTATCGGCGCACCATGCTTGGGGTGGAGATACCGTGATCGAAAGGATCGCCCAGGCGACCGACCGCGGCCGTTGGCTGCTTGGCGATTTGTGGCGCACACCTGAGCAATTTCTCGACAAGACCTGCAGACATTTGCAGGGAGTGACGGTGCTTTCACATTTGGAAACTCTGCCGGACTGGGTGCCGGAGCAACTGCACCAAGCCAAGGATGTATGGGCCACCGAAGACAGGGTGCCGATGATCTATGAAGCGCTCACCAGCGGGGCGCGGGGCGGTTTACTGCCGGTTCCTCAGATCAAAGCCGGGTTCCGCGCGGGTCGGCGGGCTGGTGGCGGACGCCCCCTCACATACCCTCAACACCGCAGGGAACTCAAATAGCCGCGATATTTCAAAGATTCCACTGAATCAGCCGAGCTGGCACCCTGCTTGCTTAAATAAAACCGGGATCATCCGCCACTTCCCCTGACGACCCATGAAGCAACTCAAATCCGAAATTATCAAATTCCTGTGCTGACTGACGAAATCAAAGCCGTTTTTGCGAAATTTCTGGCTCAGGAGAAACTCCCCCCTTCTTTCCTCGGCAAACTCGACGATTTCTATCTCCCGCTTGCCAGCTCCGTGCACTCGTGGCTTTCGGAGCTTCAGGGACCATTCGTTCTCGGAATCAATGGCGCCCAGGGGACAGGGAAATCCACACTCGCCGCCGCACTCTCACTCGCACTCGAAAAAATCCACCAGCTCAGGACCACCGTCATCTCAATCGACGACCTCTACCTCACCCGGGCGGACCGACAGACACTCTCACTGGAAGTCCACCCGTTGCTTGCCACTCGCGGAGTGCCCGGCACCCACGACGTCATTTTCGGCACCGATATCCTGGCCGACCTTCTCGCTGAAAATCCCCGCATGATTCCGCGCTTCGATAAATCCTGCGACGACCGAGCACCTGAAACACAATGGACTCACATCGAGCACCCGGTTGACGTCATCCTCTTTGAGGGCTGGTGCGTCGGGGCGATCCCGGAATCCACCGAAGCCCTCACCGACCCCATCAACTCCCTCGAAGCCAGCGAAGACCCGGAAGCCGTTTGGCGGACTTACGTGAACGAGTCCCTTGCAGGTCCCTACGCCCGACTCTTCTCCTCGATCCACAAACTCATCATGCTTTGCCCGCCCGGCTTCGAGTGCGTCCGGGACTGGCGGGGCGAGCAGGAGCAAAAGCTCCGTCAGCGCTTTCTATCACGCGGAGAAGCCCTTCCCGCCTGCGTCATGAACGACGGGGAACTCGGTCGTTTCATCATGCATAACGAACGCCTGACCCGCTGGATGATCCGGGAAATGCCGGCTCGCGCTGACGTCGTGTTCGCCATGAACTCAGACCGCTCCATCGTCGAAAGCATCGCATGATCTCCGACCGGAAAAAACAGATCTTCGTCACCGATCTCGATGGCACCCTGCTCGATGACAACTATCGCTGGGACCCGGCCATCCCCAGCCTCAAACGCATTCGTGAACTCGGTTTCCCACTCGTCCTGAACTCCTCGAAAACCCTCCCCGAGATCCAGGCCATCGCCGCAGCACTGCCCACCGATGCCCCGCTCATCGCGGAAAACGGCGGCCTCATCGCCATCCCGGAAGGCTCGCCCCTCGTCGCAGCCTGCGATTCGGGCGACACCGTCGCCGGCTACCGAATACTTTTCCCCGGCATCTCCCGCGAAAAAATCCTGCAAGTCGCCCATGACCTCCGCGACTCCCGGGGATACGCCTTCGAAGGCTTTGCCGACTGGCCCATCGAAACCATTATTGCGCACACCGGGCTCTCGCACGGGCAGGCACTTCATTCCAGACAGCGCCTCGCCACCGAACCCATCCATTGGAACGATTCGGAGGAAAAGCTCGCCGGGTTTTCCGCCGCACTCGCCCCCCACCACATCCGCCTCCTGCGTGGCGGTCGTTTCATCCACCTCATGGGTCTCTGCGACAAGGCGGACGGCCTACGCACGGTCGCGGATCTTTACCGGACTGTCTTTCCGAATTCCCCCTGGTCCACCATCGCCCTCGGAGATGGCGCCAACGATCTGGAAATGCTCAACGCCGCGGATGCCGCAGCAGTCATACCCAACACCCACGGCGGAGCGCTCCTGAAACCCGCCGTCCGCCGGGTATTCACCGCCTCACTACCCGGCCCCGCGGGTTGGCATGAAGCCATCACTCATTTTCTAACAACTTAAACACAACTCGAATCCAATATGGGAGATTTTTATCAAAACGGCGTCGTCACCACACTCCATCAGCTCAATCAACGCCCGCTCCGCCAGTTGGAGGAGGACCTCATGGAATTCCGCAAGACACGGCCCATGGCCCTGATCCTGCCTTCCCTTTACTCGGAGCTCGAAAGCCCGGCCCTCTCGTCCATTATCGACGAGCTCGCCCACGTGCCTTACCTGGAACAAATCGTCGTCGGCCTCGACCGTGCGGACGAAGGCCAGTACCGCCACGCGCTTGAGTTCTTCAACCGCCTTCCCCAACGCCCGCAAGTGCTATGGAACGAAGGCCCGCGCCTCAGGAAGATCGATGCCCTGCTGCAGTCCCACGGGCTCGCTCCGGAGGAAATGGGCAAGGGCCGCAATGTTTGGTACATGTTCGGATACATCCTCGCCTCGGGAAAGGCGCAGGCCGTCGCCCTACATGACTGCGACATCACCACCTACAAGCGCGACATGCTCGCCCGCCTGATCTATCCGGTGGCCAATCCCGCGTTTTCCTACAAGTTCTGCAAGGGCTACTACGCACGCGTCGCCAAGGGCACCATGAACGGCCGTGTCTGCCGTCTTCTAGTCACACCCCTGATCCGCGCGCTCAAGAAGGTCTGCGGGACCAATGACTACCTCGATTACCTAGACAGCTTCCGCTACGCACTCGCCGGCGAGTTCTCCCTCCAGCGCGACGTGATCGAAGACATCCGCATCCCCTCGAACTGGGGGCTCGAAATGGGAGTCATCTCCGAGATGCACCGCAACTATTCGACCCGCATGATCTGCCAAGTCGATATCGCAAGCACCTACGATCACAAGCATCAGGTGCTCTCCGCCGATGATCGCGACAAGGGCCTTTCCAAGATGTCATCGGACATCGCCAACTCCCTCTATCGCAAAATGGCCACGCAAGGTACCGTTTTTTCCGCGGAAACCATCCGCACCATCAAGGCCACCTACTACAGAATCGCGCTCGATCTGGTGGACAGTTATCATTCCGATGCCTCGATCAACGGCATCAAATACGACCGCCACAAGGAAGGCCAGGCCGTCGAACTCTTCTCGCAAAACATCCTTGATGCCGGCACCCGCTTCATCGAGGACTCCATGACCACTCCCTTCATGCCCAGTTGGAAACGGGTCATCGCCGCAGTCCCGGACATCTATCATCAACTGCTCGAGGCGGTCGAAGCGGACGCCCATGAGTTCGGCACCGCACAGGTCATCAATCCCAGTCTCCACCCGGAGGCACTGCGCCTTCGCCAGCGTGTCTCCCTGCATCTGGAGGAGATCTATCATGAGCGGGCGACGCCGGAGCTCACCGAGCGGCTGCTCTCCATCACAGGCCTCAAGACCAAGCCTCCGCAGCCAATCGTAAACGCCCGCAAATGGGATGAAAAGGACGTCGTCATGATCACCTATGGCGATTCCCTGATCAATGGAAACGTGCATCCGCTTTCCACCCTCTACCGTTTCCTGAAGCAGGAAATCAAGGACGTCATCAACGGCGTTCACATCCTTCCGTTCTCACCCTACAGCTCCGATGACGGTTTCTCCGTGATCGACTTCGATGCGGTAAACCCGGAACTGGGAACCTGGGGAGACATCGAGGACATCGCGAGGGACTACAAGTTGATGGCCGATCTCGTCGTCAACCATTGCTCCAGCCAGTCCCAGTGGTTCAAGAACTACCTCAGGGGCGAAAGCCCGGGCAGCGGATACTTCATCGAGGAATCACCGGACACCGATCTCAGCCAGGTGGTCCGGCCGCGCAGCACGCCTCTGCTGACAAAGGTCGAGACCGTCGATGGCGAAAGGCACGTCTGGTGCACCTTCAGCGCCGATCAGGTGGATCTGAATTATGCGAACCCGGAAGTGCTTTTCGAAATGATGCGCATCCTCCGCGATTACATCAACAAGGGCGTCCGCTTCTTCCGGCTCGATGCCGTGGCATTCGTTTGGAAAGAGCCCGGCACCTCCTGCGTGCACCGGCCGGAGACCCACGAGATCATCAAGTTGCTCCGCCTCGTCATCGAGGGCCTCGAACCATCCGCCGTCGTCATCACCGAGACCAATGTTCCGAACCGCGAGAACCTCTCCTACTTCGGAAACGACAACGAGGCCCACCTCATCTATAACTTCTCGCTGCCGCCACTGCTCATCAATGCGATCCTCACCGGATCCAGCAAATATCTAAAATCATGGATGATGACGATGCCGCCGGCGCGTCAGGGGCGTGGCTATCTCAATTTCATCGCCTCCCATGACGGCATCGGCGTCCGGCCAGCCGAGGGATTGCTCTCGGAAACCGAGCAATCCAGCCTGCTTCAGACGCTCGAATCCTTCGGTGGACACATCTCCATGCGCCAAATGCCCGACGGCAGGACAAAGCCCTATGAAGTGAACATCTCCCTGTTCGACGCCTTCAAGGGCACTATCGCCGGCGGACCGGACGAATTCCAGATCGAGCGTTTCCTGTGTGCCCACACCATCCTCCTTGCGCTCGAAGGGATTCCCGCGATCTACATCCACTCGCTGCTCGGCACCGAGAACGACCACGAACTGGTGGCCGAAACCGGGCGCGCCCGATCCATCAACCGGCACCAGTGGAATATCGATTCCCTCAACCAGGCGCTCGAAGATCCGGGAAAACACCACCGCAAGGTCTTTGACGAGCTCAAGCGACTCATCCGCATCCGCACATCCCAGGAAGCCTTCCATCCGAACGCCACCCAATACACCCTGCATTTCGGGGACTCCATCTTCGGATTCTGGCGGGAAAGCATCAAACGCGACCAGAGCATTTTCGCACTCTACAACATCACCAACCAGCCGCAGACGCTACCCCTCGTAGAGCTCAACCTCATAGGCACCGACACTTGGCGCGACCTGCTCTCCGGAACGATCATGGACGACCTCGAACAACTACTCACACTCGCCCCCTATCAATGCCTCTGGCTCAGCAACCGCTGATTCCGTTGTCCCACCCGCGAAGCGAAACGCCTTTTAGTCGAATAGGAAAATGGTTTTTTGCCAGCGGTCTAAGATCAAGAAATGGGCGTTCTATATACAGTTACTCAGATCACCAACGACGTCTCAAATTGGCTGACAACCCCCTTTTCCTCTTGCTCGGTTCGCCCCTTCAGGGTATTTCACGTTCTAGGTGAAAAAGCAAATTCCTAGCATTGAGATCACTATCCTTTGCGAGCTGGCCGATCAGCACGCCCGCACGGCTGAGTTACTTAGAGCACTCGCCCACACTAAAGAGGATGGCGATCAGTGGATGTTAGCCCCCCGTGCTCGCAGCCGCACCCGGACAACCACCGAGCGATGCCCTGCAACCGGGTTCTCCCGCTCCCGCATCAATACGCTGAAAACGGAGGGGAAGCCAGTCAACCCCCTTTTCCCCTTGCTCGGATCGCCCCTTCAGGGTATTTCACGTTCTAGGTGAAAAAGCAAATTCCTAGCATTAACCGGTCGCCTGGAGTAGACTCAGATTGATATCCCAGGCCCGGGCGAGCCCGGATTGGGGGCACCAAGGAATTTGCTTTCGGGGGGGGTGATGAGACTCTCAAGGGGGCGCAGATCACGGGTTCCTAATACAAGGCTCTCCTCGACTCGAAGTCACGCGTTGACATGGGCACTTCCTCGGTACGAGCAGTTTTCTGAGGCGATGTGGACTTCGGGTGGGAGCTTGAGGTTGTGAAATTTCGGCAAATTCGGGAACAAACTCTCACCATGAAACGCGTAATCATCACCACCACGATTCTCTCCTGTTCCGCTACAGGATTCGTTTCGGCCCAGAAAGCCACCGAACACAGCCAAGCCGGATGGTGGCTATTTGGGTTCAGCAACAGGCGGCCAGTTGCTTGGCTGTCTCCACCTTCGCGCCGGTGAAGCCGAGAAGATTCGATGAATCGTGAATGCGTGGATCTGTCCTGAGGTGCGCGCGTTCCGTGAGATAAGACAAAAGGTGATCCAAACACTGGTAGTAGAGCTGATCCTTCATCATCGAGGTGCGTTCGCGTGGTCGCTCAAAATCGATACTGAGTATCTCGCCGATGGTTGCGGCGGGGCCGTTGGTCATCATGACCACCCGGTCGCAGAGGAAAACGACCTCATCGACATCATGGCTAACCAAAACTGTGGTGATTTTCTCGCGATCCAAGATTTCGAGAATGACATCCTGAAGCTCCATCCGAGTCAGGGAATCGAGCCTACCGAAAGGCTCGTCGAGGAGCAGAACGGTGGGCTTGAGGGCGATGGCGCGGGCGATGCCCACCCGCTGCTGCATTCCCCCGGACATTTCGGTGGGACGCTTGTTCATCGAGTCCGCGAGGCCGACCGCGCACAGGGCGTATTCGGCGATCTGTTTGCGCTGTGCCTTGGTCGCGTGGGGGTAGACATTGTTGACGCCGAGCATGACGTTTCCGAACGCGGTCATCCACGGCATCAGGCACGGTGACTGGAACACCACGGCGCGGTCGGGGCCGGCTCCCGTGATTTCCGAATCGCCCACGATAATACCGCCGTCGGAGATCTCGTTGAGGCCGGCTAGCATGGTGAGGACAGTCGATTTTCCACATCCGGAATGACCGATGAGACCGACGAACTCGCCCTTCTCGATGTTCAGGTTAAAATCGACCACAGCACGGAACGCCTCGCCGTACGGGTTCGGATAGGACTTGGTGAGATTGAAGATTTCGACTTGTCGCATGATATCGTTCGGTTGGGTGGATTGATCAGGTCTAGCGGCTCCTGACGGATCGGTCGTTCTTGGAAACCGGGTTGAAATCCCGTGGGGAAACCTCCGGCATCGTGACAATTCGGGAGTCTCTCGATTCGTTCGCCGTGCGGTTCATGCCGACGAGGTAGGAGGTGATCTCCGTTTTCAAAAACTTGTATTCAGGGTTCTCCGTCAGCGTGCGTCGATCTCTCGGGCGCTCAAGGCCGACCGGGAACGCCGTATCAAGATTGGCGCGCGGCCCCATCGTCAGCGGAATGATGCGGTCCGCCATGAGGATGGCTTCATCGACATCATTGGTGATGAGTACAACGGTCTTTTTCTGCTGCTCCCAGATCTGGAGAATCTCGTCCTGAAGCACCGCGCGGTTGAGCGCGTCGAGTGCGGAGAGCGGTTCGTCGAGGAGCAACACCTCCGGCTGCATGGAAAGTGTTCGAGCCAGCGAAACCCGCTGCCTCATGCCTCCGGAAAGTTCATGGGGCTTCTTGTCCCGGGCGGGGGTGAGGTGAACCATCTCAATGTAGTGCTCGATGTGTTCCCTGAGCTCGACTTTGGATTTCTTAGGAAAAACCTGTTTCACCGCCAGTTCGATATTCCTGTAGACACTCAGCCAGGGGAGCAGCGAGTAACTCTGGAACATCACCCCGCGCCGCGGGCCGGGGCGGGTCACAATCTCCCCAGCCATCGTCACTGTGCCCGTGGTAGGCCTCTGCAGCCCCGCCAGCAAAGAGACCAGGGTGGATTTTCCGGATCCGGAAAACCCGATAATGGAGACAAACTCGTTCTCTTTCACCTCGAGATTGGTGTTTTCAAGGACATTGACGCGCTTGTTCTCAGGGCCGAAGCCGACCGATACGTCATTCAGTGCGAGGAACGGGGCGCTTGTGGGAAATGGGGTGATCGTGGACATTGGATTAGCCTGCTGGGACTGCGGAATCGAAGGAAACGAGGCGCTGGAAAACGACCATGATGCGATCGAGAAGCATCCCGATGATGCCGACGATGAAGACCACCACGAACATCTGAGCGAAGGACTCCGAGGAGCCATTTGTATACATGTCGTTCACGAATTTCCCGATACCCTCGGAGGTGGAGAGAATTTCCGCTGCAACGAGCACCATCCAGCCAACACCGAGCGAGATACGCAGACCTGCGAAGATGAGCGGCAGGGCGGTGGGAATGACGATCTTGAAAAGGCGCGACCAGAAGCCGAGGCGCAGAACGCGAGCCACGTTCATGTGATCCTTGTCCACGGCTCCTACCCCGAGGGCGGTATTGACGAGAGTGGCCCACAGCGAACAGAGCGCTACCGTCACGGCGGAGGAGAGGAACATCGGGTCGATCTTGTAGTTTTTGATAAACGGGACTTTGTCGAAGAACATCAGGAAGGCGTTGTTCTCAGGATCCGGCATAAAGCCACCGATGATGATCATGATGATGGGCAGCCAGACGAGAGGTGAGACCGGTTTGAACAGCGCGATGAACGGCGTCATGGCGGCCATGAAAGTGGCCGAGAGTCCGCAGAGGATGCCAATCGGGATCGCGATCGCAGAGGCCAGCAGGAAGCCGGCGAACACGCAGAGCAGGGAGCGGACAATCTGCTTCGGCAGCGTCCAGGGCTTGGCGTATTTCGAGCTGGCGGTGGTTTTGATAAACTTCTCGTTCTTGATGATTCCGCTACCGAGCCGGTACAGATCGCCCTCGGTGGCGGTGAGGAAGGAAGTTCTGGTCTCCTTCAGCTTCGTCTTCGCAGCGGCAAGTTTCAGCTCGCGGGAGTCCTTCCCGAGCATGTCGATGTATTTGACAAGAAACTGCTTTTCTTCGGCGAGAACTGTGTTGGCGCGGGTCGCGTCCTTGACCTCGGGGAAAGTAATTTCCTGAGCCTCCTCATATCTGTCCTTGAGCTTGGCGAGCTCCAGCTTGTCAATTTCCGTCCTAGCTTCCGTGTCTCTCAGTTTCTGAAGAAAAGCGAGCCGCGCCTCTTCCGTGGCGGTGTTCAATGTGGCAGCCTCCGCCTTGAGCGCGGCGGTGCGCCCCTTACGCGATTCGCGTGATATTTCGCGCAGCGTGTCGTAGGCGTTTTTGGCGGGCGCGACCGTAGTATCGAACTTCACCGTCGAAGCCTCCCTCGCTGCGGTGAGCTGTTCCCGGGCGATTTTTTCGAGCATCCCGACCTCGGCGATGCGAGCAGTGGCTCGGGCAAGTTCCGTCTCACGTTCCTTGCCTTGAAGAAGGAACCCATCCTGCTTGGCGGTTTCGTAGTTATGGAAGCGCCATATGCCCGCCCGGGCATCCCAGACAACGGATGGGGTGGGCACCTCACCGGACTTCGTCCTATGCTTCGGTGCGACGACAGCCCAGAGCCAAAAGAAAGCGAGGAAGGCAAGCGTGGGGATCACGATCAAGCGCCCGATCTCCTTCATCTGCTTCGCTGGTTCCTCCCCAGTGGCCAGGCGAACCACGGGCGAGAGGAAATTAAGTCCGGCAATATCGATGCCTTTTAGTATCGTGTATTTCGCTGACATGGGGTTCAAGAGTTGGTTAGAGCTGGTGCGATCCGTGGAGAGCGCACCGACCTTTTCCGGGCAATCTGTTATTGCGGACTATTCGCCGGAGAGGGCGGCATCGTCCTTGATGCCGATCTCGAATGAATTGATGTATTCGATCGGCTTGTGACCGTCGTATGGGTTGCCGTCGATGAAATCGGCGGTGGTGACCTTGTAGCTGTCATCCGTTTTCGGCAGCTCGTCTTCGGTCATGTAGCCTTCGGAAATGAGGGATGCAGCAGCTTTCCGATATACCTCGGGGAGGTAGATCTTCTTGACGGTCTCGGCATACCAAGAAGCCGGCTTGGCCTCGGTGATCTGACCCCAGCGGCGCATCTGGGTCAGGAACCAGACGCCATCGGAATACCAAGGGTATGAGCAATCGTGTTTGAAGAAGACATTGAAGTCAGGCATGTCCAGGACATCGGTCTTCTGGAAAACGAAGGTTCCGGTCATCGAGTTTTTGATCACTTCGAAATCCGCCCCGACGTAGTTCGGCTGGGAAAGGATGCGGCAGGCTTCCTCACGGTTCACAAGCTTGCCCGCAGCATCGGTTTCATCGAGCCACTTTCCGGAACGGATGAGAGCCTTGGTGACGGCGATGATCGTGTTCGGATTCTCATCGGCCCATTTCCTGGTGACGCCGAAGACCTTCTCCGGACTATTTTTCCAGATCTCGTAGTTGGTGACGACGGGGACGCCGATTCCCTTGGTGACAGCCTGCTGATTCCACGGTTCGCCGACGCAGTAGCCCGAGATGGTGCCTGCCTCGAGGGTGGCGGGCATCTGCGGCGGTGGGGTCACGGAGAGCTCCACTTCCGCATCGGTGCGACCGGCCACGTCAGTCTTCGAGTAGAAGCCTGGATGGATGCCGGAGGCTGCGAGCCAGTAGCGGATCTCGTAGTTGTGGGTGGAGACGGGGAAAACCATGCCCATCTGGAGCTTTTCCCCGTCCGCGAGGAGATCCTCAGCGATCGGCTTCAGCGCCGCTGCGGAGATCGGATGCGGCGGGGTGTCGGAATCCAGATCGGGCTCGTTCTGCTGCATCTGTTCCCAGATCGAGTTGGAAACGGTGATGGCGTTGCCGTTGAGATCGAGTGTGTAGGGTGTGACGATGTGCGCCTCTGTGCCGATGCCGATTGTGGCGGCGATCGGTTGTCCAGAAAGCATGTGCGCGCCGTCGAGATTGCCGGTGATGACGTTGTCGAGAAGGACTTTCCAGTTCGATTGGGCGATGACTTCGACTTGGAGCCCTTCATCCTCGAAAAAGCCCTTTTCCTTGGCGATCACAAGAGGGGCGCAGTCAGTGAGCTTGATGAAGCCGAGTTTCAGGGAGTCCTTTTCAACGGCGAGCTTTTCGGCATGTGCCGAACCTGCGGCCAGCCACAGCAGGGCGGGGGCGGTGAAGATTGCCGAGAGAAGGCTCAGGCGGGAATGGTTGGATTGAGATTTCATGTTTTTCAGGTGGTTCGTGGTCGGTCTTTCGGTTGTTGCCATAGCTTGAGGGCTGCCAACACGCGGTTCGTGTCGACAATCCAACAACAGGCTAGAATTTGTAATCGAGTTGGATTGAGAAGCGGGTGGTGTCCGCCAGGACGGCTGCGCCGGCGAAGGGATCGCCACCGCCGTCGAAGTAGGCGAATTTCGCGAGGGCGGAGAAGTTCTCATCGAACTTTTTCACCAGGACGGAGTCGTATTCCCAACCGTATCCGGTGGAGATCTCGTTATCGCCGAATGCGTGGAGGACATTTATCCATTTCATACCCCAGAAGATGGGCATTGAGTATGAGACATAGGTGTCGGTGAGGCCGTTGTGGCCGCCTCCGGCACGACCGCCGATGAATGCATCTGCGAAACCGTTGAAGGCGTGGAGCGTGGCAAGCGGTGTTTTGAAACCTGCGCCGAGGCTCTCAATTCCAACAGTCATACTTTGATTTTCGAAAAGCGATTTAGTCGCCGTTGCGTGGAAGTAGAGTGCTTCGCTGTTTCCGGCGGCACCTGCATCGTCCTGCCATGCGACTTCGCCATAGAGGTCGAGCCCATGGAGTTTTCCGGAGGCGCTGACCCCGAAGGTGCTGTTGTCCCATGCCGGAAGGGTGGCGAATTTCATGATATAAGCGTAGCCACCGAGCTTGAGCCCTTCGATTCCCGTGTAGGATAGGTTCAGGGCGTGGACTTCCGAGTTCAGGGATCCGGCATTACCGATCGCATCGGAGCCGAAGATCCGGTTCACTCGATCGATGTATGCGTAGTTCAGGGTCAGTGAATCGATCCAGGTCCCGGAGAGCGCGATGGCATCGTAGGTCTGCTCGTTCTGGCGCCAACCGACGTTGCCGATGAAGGCCGAGTTGTCGTAGATGATGCGCTGGCGGCCGAACTTGGCGACCATATCGTAGCCGGAATACTGGAGAAAGGCTTGGTTCAGTTCGTTCGTCTCCGGATCGGCGATGACAGACTGGGTTGGATCGAAGGGAGTGGCGCCTGCCGCTCCGCCGTGGTAGTCATCGCCGATAGCCTGGGAGAATTCGCCTTCGACGAGTGCACTGAACCCATACCAAGACATCGTCTGGAGGCCGAAGCGCTCTCGGATCGTAAATGCATTCGAATCGTCGGCGCCGGCGATATCGGCGTACTCGTAGCGGGCACGGATATCGATCAGTGGTTTGATCCACTGCGCCGTGGCAGGAGGTGGAATGATGGGGGCGCTCTCCGGGGTGCCCGCATGCAGTGCAGAGACGGTGGCCAGTAGTATGATAGCTTTCTTTGTCATTTTTTGTGTTGGTTGCGGAATGAATTTTCCAAAACTGAATTAGCTTACTGCGTGCCAGCTACTTGAAAACTGAGACAAATACGGGTGAGAGCTTTTCCGCCCGGAGATGAATGCAGCTCATTTCGCCTGACAGACATAGCCCGTCAGGGACGGAGAGTGGGGGCGCGCACCCTGGGACACGCGGCGGCGCGTGTGTCCCCCTTCGCGCATGGCGTGCGATGCGCCCCGCCATCAACCCCAAGCGGTTTTTGGGGTCAGGAGTCGCATTGCAACATTTCCATCGTTTTTGGGGTCAGGAGTCGCATTGCAACATTTCCATCGGGGCCAGGTGCTGCATCGCAACATTTTTCCCGGATTCGCCTGTCGGTGGAACGGGCAGGAAGATGGGATCGGGCAAGTATCGCAAACCCTACGCTGGGAGCGGTGACGCTCCGGGTGTAGCATCCTCCTTCGCTGAAGCTATGGCGGTCAAGAAGGCTACGGCAGGACAAGTGGGCAAGTGGAGACGCAGGCCAGCCATCGAGCTCCGAAATCAAAGTTCCCGTGTGCCGACCTTGTCCTGACAAGGGGAAGGCAACATCACCGCCACGGCAAGGCAAGGGTGGACACGGGCAAGCAGGGATTCATCGGCCTCAACAAGTTTGCCGCACGCCTGCCTGACGCGGGCGAGGCAGAACTCCGGAACGTCCGCATACTGACCCGCGACAAGACCGAAATGATACGCTACACATTCTATTGATCCGAGGCTGAATCTGATTGGGATCACGAAGAAAGGACCAAGTAACGTCATGCGAACTATCGAAACACTACTCACTGCGGCCATGCTGCTCCCTCAGTTGTCACACGCCCAGCCCCGGAATGCGGAGGCAAAGATGTCCGTGCTTGAAAACGACCAGATCCGGTTTGGCGCCAATCTCACACTCGGTGGCGCCATCACGCACCTGTCGACCAAGGATGGCCCCAATATGATCAACAGCCATGACTGGGGACGACAGATCCAGATGTCATTCTATAGTGGCCCCAAGCCGTTCGAACCCAATGGCAAGAAGCCCGCGGACCACTGGAAGCAGCTGGGCTGGAACCCCATCCAATCGGGTGACTTTGGCGGCAACACCTCAACGATTCTCGAACACAGGAACGATGGCAAGACCATCTATGTGAAGTGCCGACCGATGCACTGGCCCCTGAACAACCAGCCCGCGCAGTGCACCTTTGAATGCATCTACAAGCTCGACGGCAATGTGGTCGAAGTCACCAGCCGCCTGGTCAACGCGCGGGACGACAAGACGCAGTATGGCGCGCGCAGCCAGGAACTGCCGGCGCTCTACAGCAACGGACCCTGGTACAAGATCATGACCTACACGGGCGCGAAACCCTATACCGGTGGCGAGCTGACGGAGCTATCGCACAAGCCCGAGAACCCGCCTTTCCCCTGGAACCACTTTCAGGCGACCGAGGAGTGGTCCGCGCTCGTCGACAAGGAGAACCACGGGTTTGGTGTCTGGACGCCCGGCCTGCAGAGCTACCTGGGCGGATTTTCCGGAAAACCCGGCAGTGGTGGTCCCAAGAGCAGCCCCACCGGCTATCTGGCACCGCTGCACATGGAGATACTCGATCACAATATCGTCTATACCTATAAGTATCGGCTGGTGGTGGGTTCATTGGGTGATATCAGGCGTTACGTCTACGAGCAACGGGCTCCGCAGCAGGGCCTGAACTTCGTATTCAAATCCGACCGCCAGCACTGGCACTTCCAGAATGCGGCGGACAAGGGCATGCCTCTCAAGGGTGTCTGGGAAGTGCAGCTCGAGCAGAACAACCCCAGCATCATCAGCCCGCCCTTTTGCCTTGATGCCGAAATGGTCAAGACCGTCACCATTCGGGCGGCCTTCAAGACGGGCGAGCCGAAGGCGCGTCTGATCTGGACCAAGCACGGCAACAAGAAGCCCAGCCCGGAGGACGTAATCAGTTTCCCGGTTAAGTCTGACGGCATCACACGGACTTATACCGTCCAGCTTGCAGGCAACGAGAACTGGCATGGCACCATCACTCGACTGGCGCTCAGACCGTGCAGGAAGGGTGCTGAAGGAAGCCGCCTGACCCTTGAGTCTGTCCGAGCCCAGTAGATTCAAGGGATCGCACCTGTCCCCATTTACAGCTGTGAAGCATTTGCTCGCTTTGGCAGAGGCGATGCGTGAGGACCTTGGCGACGACGATCGGGTAGGGGGAAACATGAGTTTTTTCGAAGCCGATCTGAACAGACCAACCAAACCGGTGCTCGAGTAGAATCGCAAACCATCCCCGTATTTCCCGAATTTTTCAGATGATCAAGAGCCTACAAACGATCCTTCTCGGCGGCATCCTGTCGCTTCCGTTATTCGCCGCGGCGGCGCCGCCGAATATCCTCTTCATTCTGGCCGATGACCTCGGATACGGCGACATCGCTTGCTACAACAGCGAGTCGGAGATCCCGACGCCGAATATCGATCGGCTCGCTACGCAGGGCATGCGCTTCACCGACGCGCACAGCCCGTCGACCGTCTGCACGCCGACGCGCTACAGTTTGATGACTGGCCGCATGGCGTTCCGCACCGGCTTCCAGGGTGTATTCACTGGGGTCGGCGGTCCATGCATGATCGAGGAGGAGCGGCTGACCTTGCCCGGGATGTTGCAGAAGCAGGGCTACGCCACCGCGATGTTCGGCAAATGGCACATCGGCATGAGTTTCATGGGCAAAGATGGCAAGCGCGTTACGCAGGGCGGCAACAAGGGGGTGAAGATGGTCGATTTTTCCCGCGCCATCCCCGATGCCCCTATCCATCGCGGATTTGATCGGTTCTACGGCACGGTATGCTGCCCGACCACCGACTGGCTCTACGCCTACATCGACGGCGACCGCATCCCTGTGCCGCCGACGCAGATCATCGACACAACGCCGTTGCCGAAGCATCCCTATTCGCACGACAACCGTGCCGGGATGATCGCGCCGAACTACGATGTTGAGGAGGTGGACCTGGTGTTCCTGGAAAAGAGCCAGGGGTTCTTGAAGGCACACGTGAAGCAGAAGCCCGATCAGCCCTTCTTCCTGTTCCACTCGATGCAGGCGGTGCACCTGCCTTCGTTCCCGGCGGACCAATTCAAGGGCAAGACCAAATCGGGACCACACGGCGACTTCCTTTACGAGATGGATTGGATCGTCGGCGAGTTGATGAAGACGCTCGAAGAACTCGGTGTGGCGGATAATACCATTGTCATGTTTGCTTCGGACAACGGGCCCGAGGTGCCGACCGTGAACGCCATGCGGCGCGATCATAAGCACGATGGCGCGCGTCCCTGGAGGGGCGTGAAGCGCGACCAGTGGGAGGGCGGGCATCGGACGCCCTTCATCGTGCGCTGGCCGGGGACGCTTTAAACCATCACCCCGGCTTGCTATCGCCAGATAATTCAATCCAGTGAACGAATAAAATATGACGAATTCAAAAGCCTAAAGAATCACCCCCCTTTCACCCCCCTTTCACCCCTCTGCTATCCCCTCTGCTATCCCCTCAACGGCGCCCTCAAGCTCCTCCCACCAGAAGCAAATTCCTAGGAGTCTGTCGGCTGAACAAAATGCGAAGCAGTGAAATGATGTCTTGCCGACAAAGGTAGGGCTCCTTGGTGGGACATCGGCGTCCGCGTGATTCCCCGCATCTCCATCAAACCAACAACATGACAAAACACGCAGAAGAGATGTTTGGAGACTTCGCGGATAGAGAGCGCGAAAGGAATAGCGCAGTAAAGATGAAGAGTGTTTTGATCATTGAACTGCAGGTCCCGGATCGACGGCCCATCCATTGGTGATGGTGCGTTAATCTATTCGGTAACTATTTTGATTGAACCCCAATAGCCAAACTCGTTCTCCCAATTGTTTGCCCGATTTTCGAGAATGAGATCAATCGATTTTCCGGCGAATTTTGAGAGGTCAATTTCGAGATCGAGCCATTCAGTTTTCACGGTTTTGTAGCTGACGATTTGATCGTGGAGCACCTCTTTATTCGCCAGGATCCGCAGTTGCCAGTCGCCGTGAGGATGGTAGCTCGCCCGGGCCTTTAGTGTGGTTTTCTGACCCGCCGGAATCTTCACGGTTCGTTTCAGAGAACAGGGAGTGTCTTTGTCTTTCGGATGCGTCTGAAAGCCCTGTTCATTCCGAAATTCCTGCAGTTTTCTGACTCCACCCTTTCCTACATTGAAGGGCTCAAACCCGGGGGCATACTTGGCGACGATGCTCTTCCATTTCGCTGATTTATTGACCCCTTGATCATCGGTTTTCGTCAAAGAACCACTCGCCATACGGCGGACAACGGATTTCTTAAGGAACGGAATTTTACCCAAAAGGGCCGTCTGAAGCGCCTTGTCAGGAAACTGCGGCACGGCGGGCTCGAGCGCGAACCAGAGAAGGCGGGGAATGTTGCTGTCGGCGATGTCCTCTTCGTGTTGAGCGAGAGCACCCAGAATCGGCCAGCGTTGCTCGATGGGCAGTCGACCCAGCGCGGAAGCAAGATAGAGGCGGACGGTTGGGGACTCGTCGTTCGTGGCCATTTCCAAAAACTTAGCGAGAACGTCGTCGCCCGGCTTCTTATCATCCATGAGCAACTGCACCGACCACGCCCGAATGTGCTCGTCGTCGTGATCCAGCAGGGCGATCAGTGTCTTCTTTCTGTCACCCGAATAAGCCCCGGTGACATGCATCGCCCAATGGGCCCGCAGTCGTTTCGGGGTGGTGGTCGCCTCCGTGAACTGTTTTTCGAGCGCAGCGTAGACGGCTTTCTGATCAAGTTTCCCCGCGGCGGAGCGGGAGTGCAACTCAACACGAGCCTGCCGGACATACCAATCATTCGCGTGGCTTTGCATGGCCACCAGCTCGAGGTCGGAGAGTTTTCCAATGTTGGGCCGCGCGATTTTTTTCGCCCCCTTCGGCATGATGCGATAAATCCGCCCACTGTCGGGGAAGTTGATCGCGTTGCCGCAAATGTCCGTGTCGTGCCAATCCAGAATATAGACACCACCGTCGGGGCCGATCTCAACACTGAAACCAACCCACGCGAGATCGTTGGTGGGCATAAAGTCTTCGCCGTGTTTCCCGATGTAACTCGATCCCTTCGGGACCATCACATCGGTGAGGACCGAGTGCTCGTGAATGTTGCACATGAAAAGCTGGTCGCGGTATTTCTCAGGAAAGGTATCAGCGAGATAGAACCGAGCTCCGCCATGTGCCGAGAGATGGGTGTGATCGCGAATCGTTTTGATGTCGTCGTAGACATAAGGATTCACGTGGGCCTTGGACTGTTTGTGATAAATACCGCCCTGAACCACGTGAAACAAATGCGGGATCACACAACAGGTTGCGAAGCCATGGCCGATATCATTGAAATCGAATCCCCACGGGTTCGAAAGCCCACGGGCGAAAATTTCGAATTCCTTTTTGACCGGGTGAAATCGCCAGATTCCGGCGTCGATAAAGGTCCTATCCTCTTTCGGAGTGCCGGGTTTCCCGACCCACGATTCAGTGAAAACCCCGTGGCATCCATACATCCAACCGTCCGGGCCCCAAATGAAGCTGTTCAGTGTTTCGTGTCGGTCCTGGAAGCCCCAACCGTCGAGCAAGACCTCGGGTTTTGCGTCAGGGACATCATCGCCATCCGCATCCGGAATGAACAGCAACTCAGGCGGTGAACCGAGATAAACTCCTCCAAATCCCACCGCGATTCCCGAGGAAAATTTGATTTGGTCGGTGAACAGTTTTTTCGTATCAAAGACGCCATCGCTATCGGTATCTTCGAAGATTTGAATGCGGCTGAGAATCTCATCCTGATTGTGGTTCCCTCGATTGACGTAGTTGTAGTTTTCGACAACCCAGACTCGACCGCGGTCGTCGAAGGTGAAGGCAATGGGTTCCCCAATGTCTGGTTCCGCCGCAAAGATCGAGACTTCGAATCCCTCGGGGATTTCCATGGCTGCGACCGCTTCGGCGGGTTTCAGAAAAGGCGCATTGCTGTTATTGTGTTCCTTCCCGCGCTGTGCGAATGCTGCGGATGAAAGGCAAAGGAACAAACAAATGAGCTTGAATCGTGATGCTGATAAGTTGGTTTTCATTCGAAGAGGTAGTGAGTGGTTATTTGTGAGAATTAGGTTTCGGCAGCGCTACTTGCGCCTTCGTTTGCATATACTTGAAGAGGTTCAGGACCTCATCCGGGGTCAGGGTTTTCAATAATCCCTCCGGCATCATCGAGATATTTGAAGTCTCGCGAGATTTAATGTCACTCTTGGCGACCGTGGACTTCTGCCCGACCATACTGAGAACGATTTTCTG
>Ga0206131_10002956_pt1 | contig 20022 bp, 17 predicted proteins | sample Helgoland_Spring_FD_148636 | JGI IMG/M metagenome (GOLD analysis project Ga0206131, IMG submission 148636) | Pelagic subsurface seawater microbial communities from Kabeltonne, Helgoland, North Sea - Helgoland_Spring_Bloom_20160517_1 | ecosystem: Environmental > Aquatic > Marine > Epipelagic ...
CTATCAAAAGATAAAGTAAATATTCTTTGGCAAAAGAATTCATACGACCAACCTAATTTAGCACCTTGGTTCAAAGATAAATCTAATCATCATAAATATGATTGGTATGTATTTAATTCTAATTGGAGTTTTGAAAAATTTACACAAGCATTTGGTTTACCTACAGAAAAATGTTTAGTAATTAAAAATGGTGTAGATACTATTGAACCCATACCAACTATATATAAAAAAGGTGATCCAATAAAAATTATTCATCATTGTACACCTTGGAGAGGACTAAGTGTTTTACTAGGTGCAATGCAATTGGTTAAAAATCCATTAATAAGTTTAGATGTATATTCATCAACTGAAGTATATGGTAAAAGTTTTCATGACCAAACAGATGATCAATACAAAGCTCTTTATGATCAAGCAAGACAACTCCCAAATGTAAATTATATTGGATATAAACCAAACGAATATATTAAAGAGCATCTAAAAGATTATAGATTATTTGTCTATCCAAGTATTTGGGAAGAAACATTTTGTATATCAGCTCTTGAGGCTATGGCTGCAGGACTCTATTGTGTAACTACTAATTATGGTGCGTTATATGAAACTTGTGCTGAGTTTCCAATGTATATTCCTTATTCTAATAACTATGAATCTTTAGCTAGAAAATTTGCACAAGGTATAGAAGTTGCTGCACAATCGCTTGAGGCACCAGGCATCCAGGATCATTTAAAAATGCAAAAAGATTATGTTAATAGATTCTATAATTGGAATGTTAAATCAATAAGTTGGACTAGATTTTTAGAAGGAGCAATCAATGCAAAATAATGAACCTATTTGGTTTGGTGAAAATAAAAAAACAAATGCAAATGTAGATACTTATCAAACAGAAAAATTAGAAAAAGTAGATTCTAATGTTACTGAAATTAACATAGGATCAAAACCAGGTTATAAAATAATGGTATGTACTCCATGTCATAGTGACGTATCTATGCACTACACCCAAGCAGTATTAAAGTTTCAATTAGAATGTATGAAAAGAAATATAATGGTTAGTTTTAGTTTATTAAAATCATCATTAGTTACACAAGGTAGAAATTTGTGTGTAGCTGAATTTTTAAATCATAAAGACAATTATGATTACTTACTATTTATAGATTCTGACATTTCTTTTAAACCTGAGACTATATTTAAAATGATTGATGCAGATAAAGATATTATTGCATGTCCATATCCAATGAAGATGTTTGAAACAGATAAGATGTGGAAGAAAATAAAAGAAACTGACATGGTTAAATCAGAAAAAGATCTATTATCTTCGGGGTATATGTATCCAATTAAGATTGGTAAGAATGAACTTATAGTAGATAAAGGAGTTATGGAAGTAACTCATGCTCCAACAGGATGTATGTTAATTAAAAGAAATGTAATAGATAAATTGATAGCAAAACATCCTGAATTAGAAATATATCAACCTACTGTTATTAACGGTAAAGAGACTAAAAAAGAAAACTTTTATAATTTATTTGATACTTTACACGACCTAGAAACTAAACGATACTTTGGAGAAGATTTTGGATTCTGTCAAAGATGGACCGATATTGGTGGTAAAGTATATGTCTATGTAATGGACCATATATCTCATATAGGTGACCATGAGTATTGTGGTAGATTTTATGATATGTTGACTGGTTTAAAACGTGTTGACGTTGACAAGAAAATCAAATAAAGTATAGTATTTACAGGATATCTACGCCTGCTTAACAATATAAGTATATTTAAAATATGGCAATAAACAGATCATCAATGGAACGTCAATTACGTATGGGTGGGGGCATTATGAATGCTATGCCTAGACAACAATATGGTTTAGGGAGTTTAGTTAAATCAGTTACTAAAGGTGTTAAAAAAGCAGTATCAGGTGTTAAAGATTTTGCTAAATCAGATTTAGGTAAAGCAGCTTTACTTGCAGCTGGAGGATATTATTTAGGAGGAGGAACTTTTGGGGGTTTAAGAGCAGGGGCTCCAGGTTTTTCTTTTAGTAATTTACCGGGAGCTTCTACTGTTTCTAATTTTTTCACTGCAGGTGATGGAATAAATAAAACTAAAAAAGGAGCTGATTTATTAAGCACTGCAAAAGTATTTGCCGGAGGTTCTGCATTAGCTGGTCTATTAAGCCAAGCAGAACAAGAAGGTGATCCTGAAGGTATTACTAGAAATGTTGGTGCATTGAAACTTAAATTAGCTGATGCATATAGAAATCAAAGAACGTTTGCTGATGAAGTAGATGAAGAAGCAGCTATTGCACAACAAGTAGCATTAGATACAGCTGAATATAATCAAGATATGTATAGAACTGGTGTTATGAATGGTGGTAGAATAGGTTATGCTTTAGGTAGTCCAGAACAAAATGCTATAGAAGCAGCCGGAATCATGAATCTACCATTAAATCAAAACCCTGCAGGAGTTACAGAATTAGACCTTAGAGAAACAGGTGGATTTATTCCTCCAGTTGGTGTAAAAGAAAAAGCAGATGACATCCCAGCGATGTTAGCAAACAATGAATTCGTATTTACAGCTGATGCTGTAAGAGGAATGGGTGACGGAAACGTTAATAAAGGTGCACAACGTATGTACGATATGATGAAAAAATTAGAAAAAGGCGGGAGAGTATAATGGCAGAAGTATCAACAGTAGTTCAGCAACCACCTGAGTTTATAGAAGCGGCAGCAAAGCCATTTATTACTCAATTACAACAAGTAACTGGTGACTTATCCCAAGCAGATTTATCACAAGTATATGGTCCACAATATACTGCCGGTCTTGGTGCATTAACTCAACAAGCAATTGGACAAGTAGGTGGCCTTGGTGCATATGAACCTTATTTACAAGCAGCACAAGCAGCAACAGGACCTACAGCTTATCAAGCTTATATGTCTCCGTATCAACAAGATATAATTAATACAACTTTAGCTGATTTTGATGTACAAGCACAAAAAGGTTTACCCGCATTAGCAGCACAAGCAATTGGTGCTGGTGCATTTGGTGGAGGACGTGAGGGTGTTCAAAGAGCAGAATATCAACAAGCTTCAGATAGAAACAGAGCTGCACTTCAAGCACAATTATTACAACAAGGTTTTGGACAAGCTCAACAATTAGCTGCTCAACAGTACGGTCAACAAATGCAATTAGCTCAACAAGCTCCTGCATTAGCCGGTCAACAAATTTCTGCATTGACTACTTTAGGAGGATTACAACAATCACAAGCTCAAGCAGAACTTGCTGCACAGCAACAGTTAGCACAGCAACAATTGATGCAACCGCTTCAAGCTACACAGGCTCTGGGTTCAGGGATCACTGGATTAATCGCTGGTTATCCAGGTTCTACTCAGACTCAAACACAACCATCTCCAACGCCTTTACAAACTGCTTTAGGTGCAGGTGCTACATTGGCTGGAGTTTACAGAGCGTTTAATAATTAATATGAGTAAAATATTTAAAAGACCAATGTTTAGAAAAGGTGGTCCTACTTCTGGTATGAATGGTATTATGACTGGTATTGTAGACAGAGAAATGCATGCTGATGATCCATTTGTTGGAGATTTAAAAAATTACATTCCTACTAAAGAAGAATTAGCTTATGTTTCATCTCAATTACCTGAAAGAGAAAAAGTAAAAGATGAAGGTATGGATCCAATAACACAACTTTTAATTGAAGGTGGATTGGGTGCTATGTCAACAACAGGAGGTGGAGGTACTTTTGGTAATATAGCAAAAGCATTTAAAGAACCAACAGCCAATTTATTTAAAAACTTAGCTTCTAAAAGAAAAGAAAAAAAAGAAGAAGAGAGAGAAAAATATTTAACTGAAGCTGATTTATTTAGTGACTTAATTAAAACTAAAGGTGACATAGCTGCAGCTAAATTAGGAACATCTGATTCAGCTAAAATGCAAACTGCTAATGCAGTTAGATCTTTATTTGTTCCTAAAATAACAGCTATAGAAGACAAAATAATTGAAGCTAAACAATCAGGAGCTGGAAATGATGTATTAGGTCCATTAGTAATAGAATTAGAAAATTTAAAAACACAATCAGAAAATGCTTACTTAGATGTATTAGTACCTGGAAAATCAAGATCGGAACAAATAATTGATATGGCTGCAATTATTAAAGAAAATGATCTTGGTGGTAGCAAATCAAATGAACAAATTATTGCTGAAGCAGAATCTATTATCGACATGGCTTCAGGTATTAAAGTTAAAAAAGCTGATGGCGGTAGAATAGGTTATGCTATGGGAACTCCTGAAAAAGTAGATGCACCAATGGTTAATGAACCTACTATGAATGCACCTGCAGTTGAATCTAGAGCTAGAAGTATTGACATGCCGTTTGAAGAATTTAGACAAAAACTACCTGCTAATATTACAGATGATATAGCAAATATAATATATTATAATTCTAGTGCATTTGCAGATTTTGCAAATATTGAAACACAAGATGACGTTTATTCGTTTAACTCAAAATATGATGTGAATTTAACATTACCTTTTAATACCGAGACGACCTAAAATGATATGGCTGATTTGGGAAAACAAAATAGGGATGAAATTTTAAAAAACGTTATTAATGACGTAGTAAATAACGTAGGCACACAAAATATAAATAAAGAAACTCAAGAAGACATTAAAGAATTAAATCCAAACAGTGTAGTAGAAAATAAACTCCCTACATCAGAATTAAGAAGTTTTGTTAGATCTTTACCTGAAAATGAAAAAGATAACGTTTTACGTTATTTAGATGTATTTAGAAATAATAATGCTCCAGTAGTATCTTATATAGAAGATATAAAAAAATATGGTTCTGTTAAAAAAGCAAAAGAAGCAGGAGCCACATCTGGTTTATTAAATCCAAATAAATTTTTAAAAGATTTTAGTAAAGAAGGTGACGAAGAAGATTTAAAAAGATTTACATCTAATTTAATATTAGGGAATGAAATATATGATGTATCAAAACGTAATGATTTTGTAGGACAACAAAAACAAAAAGAATATTTAAATAAAAAAACAACTAAAGCTATGCGTGGTGTTGGTATGGCTATAGAAGAGTCAGCTCGTGAAACATTTAGAACTGTAGCTGCATTAAGTGACGCAGGTTTTAATACTGAGATGTTAGATTTCTTAGAACAAAATTGGCCTGAAGTAGAAAAATCTAGACAAGGTATTGAACAATTATCGGAAGATTTAACTCAATTTGGTATTTCTATATTTGCAGGTAAAAAAATACTTAATGGTTTTGGTAAAATAGCTAGACTTACAGGTAATAAATTTGATTCTACTAGAAAAATACTTGATAGATTTGACAAAACTTTAAAAAAAGGAAAAGTAGTAAAAGATAAAAGTGGAAATATTAAATTAAGATCAAGTATTGCTCAAAAATTAGGTTATTGGGGTGTAGGTGGTGCAGTTGCTTATGGTGTGGGTGAAGCAGTCACTGGAGGCTCAGAAGATGATAAAACTATACTTGGAGATGTTAAACCTTTTGGTATTGGTACAGAGAAACTTGAATTAAAAGATACAGAAGGATTAACAGGTAGAGCAAAAGCAACACAAATATTAGCAAATAAATTAAAGTATGGCGCAGATGGAACTGCTTTAGTAGGTGGTTTAACTGTTGCAGGTAAAACAGTTGCAATGCCTGTTTTAAGAGCAGGTAACAAATATCTTTTAGCTCCAGGATTTAGAAAAGTGGGTAGCGGTTTAGATATTTTAAGTAAAGTTGCTGCAAGTGAAAAAACTGGCATACCTCAATTAACAAGAAAAATAATTGAATCAAAAAATAAAGCTTTAACTAAAGCAGGTATTCCTAAAATGGAAGACTGGCAGTTTTTTTCTATGACAGCAGGTCCATTAAAAGAAAGAATTATGAAAGCTGCTGATAAATTTATATTAACTCCAATAAGAACAAGAGGTCCTTTAACTCAAGAAGCAAAAGATGCATTAATTAAGTCTGAGGGATTAGTTAATAAATATAGAAAAAGAGTTGATATGAAAATGAAACAATTAGAAAATAAATTATATACTTTAACTGAAAAAAGTTTGATTGATAAAATTATTACAGATTCGACTCCTGTTGCTGCAAAAGCATATTTAGATGATATTGTTTTATTTTTACAAGGCAAAATTGGAATTAATGATTTACCTCAAGTTTTAAGAAATTCTTCTAAAGAAGTTAAAATAGTTATTGATGATTTAACAAAAGAATTACAACCCTATATTAAGTCTGGTGAATTACAAAAAGAATTTATAGATAACATTGGAAAATATTTAAGAAATTCATATGAAGTATTTAGAAGTAATTCATTTAGACCAAATTCATCTCAAATAAAATCAGCTACAGATTATTTTAAAGAACAAATTAAAAGAATGGATCCTGAATATAGAAATGTAAAAATAGGTTCGGGAACTGATTTGGATAAACAATTGTCTAGATATGCATCTTCTAAAGTAGATGAAATATTAAATGTTGGTCAAGAAGGTAGTAGTCCAAAAGATAGAATGAACGCTATTACATCAGTAGTGACTCCTTTTTTAGATAAAAAAAATCCTTCCTTACCAAAAGTTGTTCAAGATTTATTAGGAAAAGTAAATGATCCAAGAGCTATTGTATTAGATACAGTTACTCAACAAGCTAATTTATTAGCGCATATAAGGTATCATAAAACTTTAGCAAGAAATGGTTTAAAAAATGGTTGGATATTTAAAGATGAAAAAGATTTTATTAGAAGAGGTTTTCAACAAGAAGTAGCTCCATCACTAGTTCCAATTACTATGTCTAAAAATAGAATGAATGTAGATTTAACAAATGTTTATTCTTATAAAATAGGGAAAACTAGAGCACCTTATCTTACAACAAAAGAAATAGCCCAAGGAATGAATGGAGATAATTTAGTTACAGATTTTTTATTAAAAATACCAATGTATAAAGCTTACCTAGCAGCTAAAACAACATCACAATTATCTAAAACTGTGTTATCAGTAATGACTCAAATGCGTAACGTTGAAACCGCAGCTTTCTTTTCTTTTATTAATGGCCACATGGGTAGAAATGCAAGTCTTATTGATTCTATGAAAATAGCATTTCAAGATGTTATAGGTAAAGGAAGTGTAAAACCTGAAGTCATGAAAAAAAAATTAGAAGAATATCTTCAATATGGTGTATTTGATAATTCAGTAGTTGCTGGTGAAGTAGAGGCAGTATTGAAAGATATTGTTAAAAATAGATTTTCTACATCAGAACAATTAATGAAATATTTATTAAATAATCCAGTTTTTAGGAAAGCTACAGAATTTTATCAAGCTTCAGATAATTTATGGAAGGCATATGGATATGAGTTTACTAAATCACAAATGGTTCCTGCTATTCCAATTAGAGGTCTAAGTTTAGATGATGCCGCTAAATTAGGTTATAAAATAGAACCTGGAAAAAAAACTGCTTATACATGGCAAGATTTAGTTACTCAACAGTACAAAGAAGTATTTAATATGAAATGGGATCCCCTTGATTTTGCAGGTAATCCAAAAACTTATTCTGAAGCTTTAAGAGATATAGCGGGTAAATATACTAGAGATGTTTATCCAAACTATTCAATGGTTCCACAAATTGTAAAAGAATGGAGACGTTTACCTCTTGGTAACTTTGTAGCTTTCCAATCAGAAATTATTAGAAATATTTATAATATATTAACATACTCAACTAGAGAAATATCATCTAGTAATCCATATATAAGACAAATAGGTGCTAGAAGACTTTTAGGTTTTGGAAGTGTAATGTATGGATTTGATAAAGGATTAGAAGGTATATCTAGTAGACTAACAGGTTTAGATGAAGAGTTTATAAAAGGATACCAAAGATTTTTTTCACCATGGTATGCTAAGAATGATAAAATTATACCTGTGTCAAAACCAGATGAAAATGGAAAATTTCAAAGTATTGACTGGAGTAAAGAACAACCTTTTGCATCAATTTCAGATGGATTTAATACATTTACTGAAGGAATGTTTAATCCAGATAAAAGTGATGAATCAATGTTTACAAGATTTTTTAAATCAATGTTTTATGATTATGAAGAAAAAAAGAATGGTGCATTAACACAAGTATTTGAACCTTTTATTACTGAGTCAATTTTAACTGAAGCAATATTAGATGTAGCTCCTAAATGGATGCCTATTCCAGGTGCAAGAGGTGGTAAAACTAAAGAAGGTAAAATATTATATGATGCAGCTAATGAACCATATGATGTAGTAGTTGGTAAAATATTTAATCATTTAATACAAACTATTAATCCAACAACATTTAGAAGTGCCGGTAAGGTTTTATCTGCTTATGATGAAGAAGTTAATAAAGCTGGTGATAAATATAATACTACAAATGAATTATTGAAGATGTTTCTTGGTATTGGTATCACTGAACAAAATCCTAAAACTAGTATGACTTATATCATTAGTGATTTTAGTACCAGATTACAAGCAGCGGATGGTACTTTCAAAAGAAGCACTTATGATTTAAATAAAATATTTAAAGACCCTACAAATATTTTAGAACAATGGGATTTACTACAAAAAAACAGATATAGAGAAATGAGTAGAGTAAGTGATTTTTTAAAAGTAGCTGAAAGATTATTTCCTAAAGGAGAAATAGCTTTACAGTTTAAAGATAGACAAAACTTTGGTAAAAAAACAATGAAGTATCTATTTGCAAATAGATATAGACCATCAAACATACCTGGATTTAAAGAGTATACGGATATAACACAAAAATCTTATAGAAAATTATTAGAAACTTATCCTGATTTAAAATTTGAAGATGTATTTCCATTAGCACAGATGCAAGAGATAGTAGGTAAATGGAACGGTGTTCCACTTGGATTGTCTGATGAAGACTTAGATAGATATTTTAACAAAGAACTTCCAAGTGTTATTGATAAACAAAGTCAGAAACCAGATGAAATTATAAAACAAGAACCTCAAAAAGTTTCTCAAAAACCACAAAGTGCACCATTACCTGATACACCTGCACCTAATGCTCAAGTGATACAAACAGCAACGCTTCCGGCATCAGGGGCTTTAAATCAAGGTTTGACTGCTACTGAAAATGCGTTATTATCAGAAGAAGAGAAACAAATTACTTTGAGAAACAGAGGATTAGCATAATGGCTGAAATAAACTTTAATAATTTATACAATCAATTAAGTCCTATGGACAAAATGTTTTATGATCAACAGTTTCAAAAAAAATATAATTCAAATCAAGAAAACATAATGTTATCTTCTCAGCCTTCTTATGAGCAAATGAAATCAGTGTATGATGCTCAACAACAAGTTCCTGAAAAAAGTTTTTTTGATAGTCTTAATCCTTTTACTTCAGCTAGCGCTGCTGAAATGCCTCCGGTTCCTAATGTTAGTTTAGGTACTCCACAAATTAATTTTAATACTGGAATTACAGGTGCATCTAATGCTATTCCAATGATTAATAATGTTCCAATGATTAATACCGGTGCTATAGATCAAAGGTTACAAAACACTGATTTAATTCAACAATTAATTGAACAGAATCAACAAAAATTAAATCTTGCTAACACTGCAGACACAGCGCCTTTCTTTTTTCCTCCAGGGGGAACAACACCATTACAAAGTACGGCGCCTTTACAAGATTTAGGTATTGACACTTCATATGGTGTTGCTAATGAAGAAGATGTTGAACAAGAATTTTTACCTGATCAAGAACCATCAGGCATTGCAAAACTTTTTGAGTTTTTGGGGAAATTACCTACACCATTTAATTTAGCAAGACGTGGTTTAGGATCTTTAAGAGGATTAAATGATAGAATGCAGAATTCAATGTTTGGTAAATCAAAAACTTTAGCTGAATATTTTAATAATAGAAAAATAGCAAAAGCTACAGGTTCAAAAGATTTTATGAATAGACCTAGATCGGAAAGAAATTACACTGGGCCAAGTGGTGGAAATAATACTGGTGGAGATACAGGAGCTAAAGGAGCTGCAGATTCTTTTTCTAATAAAAGTGGAATGGGAAGAACTGGTTACTAATGCCTAAATCAAAAAACTCAGCTTTAGAAAAAATAGAATCTCACGAAAAACTTTGTCGTATAATGCAAAAACAAACTCACGAAAAAATTAATAAATTAGAAACTCAAATTGATAGAATTGAAAGAATTTTAATCGGTTGCGCTGGCGCTTTACTCATGGGTATGGGTGGAATGATTACAGCATTAATATTTAAATTATAGTTTTTTTGGGAGGTTGGGCACTTAGCTGCCGGGATTGATTATAGTGGGGACTATAATCACTATATCCATTCTCTAAAATCTTCATCCATAATCGTATTGGCAATATCAACTTTATTACGTAAAGCTTTTACAATTCTTTCATCAATTGTATCTTCAGTCATAATATCAATATAAGTCATTTTTTTAGTTTGACCTATACGATCAATACGTGCTTCTGATTGTTGACGTTTCTCAAGGTCATAACCATTTGAAAAATAAACCATATTACTGCCAGCAGTTAACGTAATACCATAACCACCGGTATGAGTAGTTCCTACAAAAAATCTACAATTATCATCTGTTTGAAATTTTTTAATATTAGCTGATCTTGCATCAGTATCCGTTGCACCATAATAATCTACAACAGAATCTTCACCATATACTTTTTTAATTTGTTCAATTATTCTTCTAACATCATGAGTATAGTGAGACCATATAATAGTTTTACCTTCAACGTTTTCTAATATGTTCATTAGTTCAGTTAATCTTTGACAAGGTAAATCTTTTATAGTTCCATCATCAGCTGTAAAATGTCCACAAGTAATTTGATGTAGTCTCATCAATTGAGTCATGACAGTTGCGGAAGATTGCATCTTACCATCTAAGAAAGCTATTGTTTCTTCTTTCATTTGTTTATAAACTTTTTTCTGTTCAGGTGTTAATTCAACATAATGTTTAACAAAAGTTTTTTCAGGTAAATCTAAACAATCATCTTTTAAAATTCTTTTTGAAAAAGGTTTTATTTTTTCTGATAATTCACCAAGGTTTCTATAACCAACAACAATCTCAACTCTTCTACCCTGTACTTCAATTTTTTTAGTAACAGCATACCTAGATTTAAATACCCAATAAGAATCATGATCTAATAACCATGGATCAAGAAATGCACATTGTGAAAATAAATCTAAAGGTGATTTAGTTACAGGTGAACCTGTAAGTATTCTTCTATATTTAGCATTATCTCTTAATGATAAAATATTTTTAGTTCTATTTGATGTGGGGGTTTTAATTGTAGTAGACTCATCAATTGCAATCATTGCCTTATGGCATGATAAAAATTTTTGTGCAAAATCAGTTCCATTACCTGAACTAAATGATTCAACATTCATAATTAAAATATGTAAGTCAGTTCCTGTTTCAAATAAAGTATTTAATATTTGTTTTTGTTTTGCTGACTTGTCTGATGTTTTCCATAACACCATTTTCTTTTCGATATGATCAGGTAAGTGTACAGGCACCTCCTGATCATACCAGTTCTTATAAACACCTTTAGGTGCAATAAGAAGGAGACCATTTATCTGGCCTTTATCATATAACATTGCGGCATTATCTAGTAATACCTTTGATTTACCTGTACCCATTTCCATGAAGTACGCAAAATTTTCTTTATCCCAAGATGCTTCTAATGCATCTAATTGGTGCTCATACGGCTTAGTTTTAAATTTATAATTCATAATATATAACCTTTACTTTTCTTTCTAAGAAGGTATATATAGTTAAAAAAGAATATGTCAATATGAGTAAAGTTTATTTAACACAGGAAATTCCTGGTACATCTATAGGACAACCAAAATATAATGTTTTAGGTGCACAAAAGTTCGGACAAATTGTCACAGTGTTGCCAGAAAAAAGTCAAATTATTTTATCACCTGGTCCATTAATTCACAAATTAAGAACCGCATTAAAAGATTATACAACTGATGATTACTTATTATTATCAGGAGATCCTGCAATTATAGGAGTAGTTTGCTCAGTTGTTTGTGATATAACAAATGGAAAATTTAATTTATTAAAATGGGACAGACAAGAAAAAACTTACTACCCAATCGAAGTAGATATTTTTCAAAAATAAAACTTGACAAAATAAGTTTTAGTCACTATAATTACGACCATGAAAGTTATAAAGAAAAAAACCAAAGGAGTTATATATGATAATAGATATGCGTAAAGACGCACCTGATCAATCTAATAGTATTGATCCAGATAAACTTTCAACAGAAGTTGAAAAGTTACAATCCATACAAAACCAAATTGAAAATTTGGAAGCACAAGTAAAAGATTTAAAACAAGATGAAAAACATTTTAGTTGTGTTGTTATTCCAAAATTAATGGAAGACATGAACTTATCTAGTTTAAAATTAAAAGATGGTTCAGAGTTAACTGTTAAACAAATTTATAGTGCCACATTAAAAGCTGATAAAAAAGCTGAAGGCATACACTGGCTTCGAGACAATGGCTTAGGTGATATAGTAAAAAATAATATTACTGTATCATTTGGTCAAGGCGAAGATAACAAGGCTGTCGATTACGCTGGCCTTGCGAGGTCGAATGGGTATGAACCTATCCAAGAGGAGAAAGTTCACCCTTCGACACTCAAAGTAGTTATGAAGGAATGGAAAGACAAAGGTCGAGAAGTTCCTGAAGAACTATTCAATACATTTGATGGAAGTCAAACGTATTTAAAAAATAAAAAATAAATAATAACCTAATAAGGAGATATACTATGGCAGATACAAATGCTGTGACTAAGACAAACAGTGCGGGTGCACTGGCTACAATCAACCTAAGAGGAGACTCTGGAAGAGGTAGCGAAGAAATAAAATCGGATGATATGTCTACACCGATTTTAAAAATCCTACACCAACTATCACCTGAATGTAATAAGAGTAATGCAAAATATGTAGAAGGTTCACAACCTGGTATGATTTATGCAAAAGGTCTTGGTACATTAGTAGATGGTCAAGAAGGTGTAGACCTACTTGTTTCACACGTGCAAACAAGATATCCTGAATGGCAGGAAATGGGTGACGTAGCAGCTCCGCCTGTTGCAACTCATATGTCTGTACCATCAGATGCCGTTGAAGAAAGAAACGGTAAATATAGACTGACTAATGGTAACTATTTAGAAAAGACTGCATATTTTTATGTAGTTGTTTTAGGTGATGAACCTAGACCTGCAGTAATTACTATGAGATCATCTAACTTAACACCTGCGAGAGAATTAAATCAGTTGATTAAAAATCTAAGATTTAAAGATGACAAAGGTGTTTATAATCCGGCAGCATATGCAGCAGTTTATAATTTAAAAACTGCAGCTAAAGTTGCGGGAAGTAAAAACTGGCATGTCTATAAACCTTCTATGAAGAGAGCATTAGATATCTCTAAAAAAGAAGACGCAGACTTATATTTAATGGCACAGGAATTTCAAAAATCTGTGTCAAAAGGTGCAGCTAAACCTGAATATGAGAAAAGCGATAAACCTCAAGTATCAGATATTGTTTAATTCACTAAGTGAATACTTCGGAGATGGGGTGGCGACGGGAGACTGTCGCCACTCTTTAAACAAATTAAAGGGATACAGATATGCAAGAGTTTATAAAAAATTTTACAGGTTTAGAACGTAATTACGGTTATTGTAATATTAGTAATGGTTATAAAGATCCTGATACAGGTAAGATAAGATTTAAAAATGGTGACTATGGGTGGTCAGGTAAACCTATAACTCAATTTGATTACAAACAACATTTAGATGGGACAAAATCAATAGGAATACAACCTTGTAATGATAGTGATTTAGCAAGGTTTGGTGCAATAGATATAGATCCAAAAATATATAAAAATTTAGATGTAAAATATTATCTAGATATAATTCAAGAAAAACAATTACCATTAATACCAGTTAAATCTAAAAGTGGTGGGCTTCATTTATATTTATTTACAAAAGAATTAGTGAGAGCAAAAGTAATAAAAGATTTTTTAGAAGACGTATTATTTTTATTTAAACTACCCATCAATACAGAAATATTTCCTAAACAAACTAAATTAGGTAGTGATACAAATGGAAATAAAGTAAATGGTAATTTTATAAATCTTCCATATTTTGGTAAAAAAGAAAGAGTTGCATTAGATCCATCGGGTAAAGAAATACCTTTTGATGTGTTTCTACAATGTGTTGAATTAAATAAAGTAGATTCAAATCAAATAAAAGAATTATCAGATAATCTTATTCGGAAAGCATTAACCGGAGGTGCAGAGGAATTTAAAGATGGTCCACCTTGTTTAGAAATTTTATCAAAAAATAAAATGACAGATGGTCGTGATAGATTTTTATATAACTACATGGTCTTTGCTAAGAAAAAATATTCAGATGATTGGAAAAATAAAGTTCTACAAGCAGGTAGAAATTATTTTGAGTTTAATCAAACCTGGACAGATGATCACATTAAAATGAAAATAAAGAATTGGGAGAAGCAGGAAAAAGGTCATACTTGTAGTGATGAATTACTTTCACCTGTTTGTGTTAAATCAGAATGTGTGAAAAGAAAGTTTGGAATTATATCAGATAAGAAAATAGATTGGCCATTAATGACTAATCTAATCAAAGTAGATTTTAAACCAGACCCTGAATATTATCTTACTGTAGAAAATAAAAAAGGTGAATCAGTTTCAGTTCATGCAAAAGATGTAAATAAATTAAAAGATCAAAAAGAATTAAGAGGTTTAGTTATGGCTCAAGCGGATATATTTCCACCTCCTATTAAAGCAATGGACTTTCATGCAATGATAAATGCTTTATTGGATACACAAGATACAGTGCAGCCGGCTCCAGGGACCAGACCGATAGAGATATTAAAGAAATTAATAAGAGAACATATTAACGGGCCTCAGGCTACAACGCATAACTCTTTTTTAAGTGGTAACGTATTGAAAGATGAAACTTATGCATACTTTGTTTATGATGATTTCTATACTTTCTTAAAAGAAAACGAATGGAAGAAAGATGCATCTAGAACTTCTTACATGATAGAAAAAATGTTTGAAAATGAAAAAGATCATTTACCAAAACCAGAGTTTGGTAAGAAGAAAAGATTTCCAGGTAGAAATAAAAAGACAGATAAACCAAATCCAGGTGTTAATGGATGTGCATTTATACCTTTATATTTATTTAAAGAAGAAGAAGACATGGAAGTAGAAGAGATTATAGAAATAGAAAATGAGGATGATATTGTATAATGATTTATAAATACTACGGTCCTCCAGGTACAGGTAAAACATATAAGCTTATTAGTAGAGCTAAAGCATATGTTAGAATGGGTGTACCGTTAGATAAGATTGCATACTTTGCTTTTACCAAAAAAGCTGCAGAAGAAGCTAGAGAAAGAATGCCGGCAGAAGATAAGGACTTATATTATTTTAGAACTATTCATTCATTTGCTTTTGATCAATTAGATTTAAATACTAAGAAAGTAATGCAAGGTAGTGATTATGAAAAGATAGGTAAGAAATTAAATTTAAGAGTTAAGTATTATGATAAATATAATAAAGAAGAAATATTTTATTTGAATAGTGATAGTCCATATTTTCAAATGATAGGAAAAGCAATTAATAGAGATGTAACTATTAAAGAAGAGTACGATAGAAATGAACATAACTCTAAAGAAATCAAATGGCATATACTAAAAAACATAGATGATAATTTAAAAAATTATAAGACTGTTAAAAAGAAATTAGATTTTAATGATATGATTAATCAATTATTATTAAAAGAAGATTTACCTAGATTTAAAGCAATCTTCATAGATGAAGCTCAAGATTTATCTCCATTACAATGGAAGCTATTTGATAAATTAAAACAATATACAGATGATATTTATTTAGCAGGTGACGATGATCAAGCTATCTTTGCTTGGGCTGGTGCAGATGTTGATAGATTTATATCTGAAAAAGCAGATAAAGAAAAAGTATTAAAATATTCAAAAAGAATATCAAGAGCAGTTCAGGAACAATCAATCATACCTCTAACTAATATAATTGGTTTAAGAAAACTAAAAAAATATTATCCAAGAGACTACGAAGGTGAGTGTCTTAAAATAAATAACCTAGATCAAATAGATCTAACAGAGGGAAAATGGTTAATATTAACTAGAACTATTTCTAGATTAATAAAGATGACAAAAGAATTAAGAAAAAGAAATTTATATCATTATACTAATAAAGGTAAAAGTTTTGTAGTTAGAATATATAATGCATCAATTAATTATAATTCATGGTGTAGAGGAATTAAATTAGATGAAAAAGAAATAAAAGATGTAGAAGAATATACTGGTCTTAAACAAAATAAATGGGACAACACAATAGATTGGTTTGATGCTTTTAAAAAAGCAGATTTATCTGAGAAAGAATATATTAAAAATATGATAGATAATGGAGAAGACCTAGATGATAGGGCACGTATCAAAGTATCTACTATTCATGCAGCTAAAGGTGGAGAAGAAGATAGTGTAATTCTTTGTTTAGACATTGGAGATAAAATTAAAAAAGCAATTAAGAAGAGTCAAGCAAAGCATGATGAAGAACATAGAGTTTGGTATGTTGGAGGAACACGTGCAAGAAATAATTTATATAAATTAAAAGCAAGAATAAAAAGAAATGAATATAAACATATTTAAGAATTTACATACTAACCTATGTAAACCGATCGGGAGCGAGAAAACCCTTTTTGGTGGGTGGCAGCATCAAGCTCTAACGGGCGAAGTTGGTTCGATTTCTCCAACTCCCTATTTATTCATGGTCGTTAAACCAACAACTGTCACATTAAACTGAAAGGAAAACTATGACACACAAAGATGACTTGGAAAATGCATTTCCACAAGATAAACAAATTGGAGGATCTCACTATAAAGATTTTCCCATTCAACCTTATGAATTTATTTCAAAAAATAACTTATCATTTTTTCAAGGTAACGTTGTAAAATACGTTTGTAGATACTTGAATAAAAATGGAATACAAGATATAGAAAAGATAATTCATTACTGTGAATTAGAAATTAAAAAGATGAAAGATATGAAGAGGAAAAAATGAATACATATACTGAAATTTTTGGTTTGTTGATTATAACAATATTTATGTTTGGATTGATATAATGGAAACTATTACTTTGAATAATATTTTAGTTACTAGAGAAAGATCTAATTCATATAGAATTAGATTGAATAATGGTTTACTTTTTTCAATTCCTAAAAATTTTATTAAATTTAATAATAGTAAAAAGACAGAAGCTATTTGTGTTAAAGAAATTTTTAATAACAATATTTTATTAGAAAAAAATAAAATAAAAAATAAAGAAATTGAATTTTTAAAAATGTTAAATAAAAGTAATTTGAAGGAGATTAGATAATGTTAATGCCAACTACAGAATGGGTAGCACCTACAGAATTTCCTGATCTAAGAAAAGCAGATGAGATTGCGATTGACTTGGAGACAAGAGATCCAGATTTAAAGAGTAAGGGTTCAGGGGCCATAAGTGGTAATGGTGAAGTTGTAGGTATAGCTGTAGCTGTAGATGGGTATAAAAACTATTTTCCAATAGCACATGGTGAAGGTCCTAACATGCCTAGAGATCAGGTATTGAAATGGTTTAAAGATGTATGTGAATCACCTGCTACAAAAATATTTCACAATGCAATGTATGATGTATGTTGGATACGTAATTTAGGTATAAAAATCAATGGTTTAATTATTGATACCATGGTTGCAGCATCACTCATTGATGAAAATAGATTTTCATTTACATTAAACTCTTTATCTTGGGTCTATTTAAATAAAGGTAAGAATGAATCATTACTTACTAATGCAGCGAAAGAACGTGGATTAGATCCTAAAGCTGAAATGTGGAAAATGCCTGCAAGTGAAGTAGGAGCATATGCGGAAGAGGATGCAGCTCTAACTTTAGAGCTTTGGCATTTATTTAAAAAAATAATTATAGAAGAAGATCTACAGAATATATTTAATCTTGAGACTGATCTTTTTCCTTGTTTAGTTGATATGCGCCACCTAGGTGTTCGGGTAGATATCGAGAAAGCCAATCAATTGAAAACAGCACTGGCAATAAAAGAAGAAAACTTATTGCAACAAATAAAAATAGAATCAGGAGTAGACACTCAGTTATGGGCTGCCAGATCAATTGAAAAAGTTTTCCAAAAATTAAATTTACCTTACGAAGTAACTGAAAAAACTGGTGCACCATCATTTACTAAAAATTTTATTTCTAAACATAATCATCCTGTCGTTAACATGATAGCAGAAGCTAGAAAAATAAACAAGGTAAGAACAACTTTTATAGATACAATATTAAGACATGAACACAAAGGTAGAATTCATGCAGATATAAATCAAATTAGATCTGATGATGGAGGAACAGTTACAGGAAGGTTTAGTTATTCTAATCCAAATCTACAACAAATTCCAGCAAGAGATCCTGATACAGGTCCATTGATAAGATCACTATTTATACCAGAAGAAGGTTGTAAGTGGGGTACGTTTGATTACTCACAACAAGAACCAAGATTGGTTGCACACTACGCATTAAGATTTGAATATGATTCAGCACAAGTTATTGCAGACTCATATGAAAATGATCCATCAACTGACTTTCACCAAATTGTTGCGGACATGGCAGAGATTGATAGAAAAGAAGCTAAGACAATTAACTTAGGTTTATTTTATGGAATGGGTAAAGCTAAATTACAAAATGAATTAGCTGTATCAAAAGAAAAAGCAGATGAATTATTTAATACTTATCATGGTAGAGTACCATTTGTAAAAGAATTAATGAGTGGAGTTATGAATGCTGCACAACAAAAAGGTAGAATAAAAACTTTATTGGGTAGACGTTGTAGATTTCCTAAATACGAACCAATTCTAAGAGGTTCTGATTGGGGTACATTTGTACCTGCAGCAGATCATGAAAGAATGAAGGATCTAAAAGAAATGGGACCATACTTATTAGATGAGAATGGTGATCAAGAAAAAGATGTTGATGGTAAACCAAAGAAAAATTATTGGTATAAAAATGGACATAGAAGAGCATTTACTTACAAAGCATTAAACAAATTAATTCAAGGTAGTGCTGCTGATATGACTAAAAAAGCAATGGTTGATCTATATAAAGAAGGTTTAATAGGTCATATACAAATACATGATGAATTAGATTTTTCTATTGAATCTGAAAAACAAGCTGATAAAATAAAACAAATAATGGAACATGCAGTAGAACTAAAAGTTCCTAATAAAGTTGATTACGAATCTGGACCTAATTGGGGCGAAATAAAATGAGAAATTTATGGCATACCTTAACGCAAACATACCACCAATTTATTGTAAAATTCGTACAGAGTATTTGTATGATATGGACATGGATAAAAGAGGTGAGCAGGACTGTGTGGTGTTTGGTATTTCGAGTATTTCAGGACGTGCGCTCTTATTTAATATCATGCTACCCAATGGTGCGTGCTTTTGGCGTTTGCCTATCTCAGCGTTTTTCCAAAAATCGTATGACCGAACCAAAGTGCCTGATATGCAAGTCAACGAATTACAACTGTGGAATTGTTTTAGTTATTATCCTAGTGTTCATTGCTTTGATTGGCTAGCAGGAATAGACGGTAAGTATCTAGGTAAAGATAAAAAATTTTACAAAGGTCAATATTTATTTACGGTTGACTGGGCTCATCCAGAGACTAATATACTAAACACGGAACATTCAGAAATTCCGCAAGAGCACAAGTGTGCACACATAATTGCATTAGATAATGGTAATTATGCAGCGCAGCCAAACAATAGAATCATTTGGCATGTGAACAGTTATACTACCGACAATGATTGGCCTGATTACAGTGTACAAAATACT
>Ga0206131_10002960_pt1 | contig 20012 bp, 16 predicted proteins | sample Helgoland_Spring_FD_148636 | JGI IMG/M metagenome (GOLD analysis project Ga0206131, IMG submission 148636) | Pelagic subsurface seawater microbial communities from Kabeltonne, Helgoland, North Sea - Helgoland_Spring_Bloom_20160517_1 | ecosystem: Environmental > Aquatic > Marine > Epipelagic ...
AGATTTACTCAAAAAGAAGCAGGCTTTGAGAATGATATAGTTGAAGAGGTTTTGGAGGTCGAGATGGATGAGTTAACCTATAGCTTAAGTTCTAAACTAAAAAAAGATTTAGTTATTGAGGGCAGGGATGATGTTATACTTGCAGATACTCCAGTAAAACTTATGATGAAGCTTCATCAAATGTATAGTGGCACAGTGAAGTTTGAGAGTGGCAACTCCATGATACTTGACCTCAGTAAAGCTAAGTTTATTTATGACAACTTTTGTGTATCAAAGGTTGGAATATTCTACAAGTTTAAGGAGGAGCTGAACGCACTAAAAGAAGTTTATGGGGATCAGTTGTGTACAGAGCTTGAAGAGTTTGATTCCACAGATAAAACCATAGCCTTGCAGATTGTTAGTGGGCGTGAGGGGATTAGCTTACGTAATGCTGAGTTCCTGGTGTACTACAACATAGACTTCAGTGCTACAAGCTATTGGCAGAGTCGTGACCGAATGACAACCAAAGATAGCAAATTAAGTAAAGTTTTCTGGGTGTTTGCTAAGGATGGGATAGAGAAGCAAATATACAAGGCAGTAATTCAAAAGAAGGATTACACGCTTAAACACTTTAAAAAAGATTTATTAACTTTAAATTAAATATAATGATATTAAAAACTTTAGACAAAAATTTTCTGTATTCAATAGCAATAGAAAAAGTACAATGGCACAATCGAGATGAAGGTGAACTTGAAGATTGTATTTCTTTTGAGCTGAATAATTTTGATAATTTAATACCTATAGACGAAAGTGTTAAAATACCTGTTGAGACAACATTTATTATGAGTATTGAAGACGCTAAATATCTTAAATCTTTTTTAGAAGTTGCTTTAAATAGCTTGTAATACAATGACAGAAACAAAAAAGACTTTAGGGGAGTATTATAAAACAATCTGGGTATTTGGGAGACCACTGAAATCGTGGATACCAATGATGAACCCAGTATATTTAACCGAGAATAATCTTTGGGACAATGACAGAACAGAGGATACAAGGGAAGAGAATTAAACAATTAGAATCAGAGGGTTACTATGTTATTAAGTTAATCAAGACCAATAAGAACGGAATCCCTGATCTAATTGCAGTTCATCCTGATGGTAAGATACTTTTCAGTGAAATAAAAAAAGAAGGTGGGGTGTTGTCGAAGTTACAGAAATATAGATTAAAAGAATTAGAAAAACATGGATTTAAAACAGAGGTTTACAGAGGATGAATATTTTAGTGTGGGTTATTAACTATAAATTATATAGAAATGAAACGACCAATTAAAAACGATTATTTAACTACAAATCAGCTTACTTATGACGAGAAGTTAGATGAATACTACGAGCAATTAGAAAAGTATATTGATTACATAGAACAGCAATTAAATTTAGCTTGTGTTAGTCCAGCGATTGAAGACTTAAAGGATTTCGCTTATAATAACTGTCAGCTACACAACACAGAACAATTAGATGAAATAATAAAACGCTTGTAATTATGAGTACAAACTTTGTAGACAGGAAAAATGACGAGGAAATAATAGACCTTATCAACAGTATTTTATCAAACGGTAAAATGCAAGTAGAGACAATTAATGAAGCTGTGTTGGTTAAACTTATGGAAATAAGAAATACTCCAATAAAATACGACAAATCATTTAGAGATATTGATAAGGACTTTGAGCGTTGGCAAAATGAACGCTAACGGATTAAATAGATAAAAATTATGGAAAAATTTACAAAAGAAGAGTTAAGATGGATTATAAAACAAGCAAAGCAGAAACAAAAAACTGCTGTTGGCAAGCCTTTACTAACTAAAGTTTTTGAAATAGAGCGAAAGGCATTTGAAAGATTAACTATACCCGTTGTTAGCAATTCGTTTTGCTTTCACACGATGACTAGAAACCCAAAAGAACACCAAGAGAATAGATGTAGACTATGCAAGAAACCTTATAAAAAATGATTGCTAACGTATTGTGTATGGGTAGTGCGACTTAAAAGAAAATAATTAATTAAAAAACAATAATATGACTTTAGAAGAAATGATTTACAACGAAGAACAAAAGCGAGCATTACCTATAAACGGTGTTAGCAAATTTGATATGCAGAAATTTAAGGAATATGTAAAGACTTATGACGCAAAGAAAAATGGTTTAGATAATGACGATACTATCGTTAAAGATATGCTTTATGGCATTGGCTTGTGCTTAAACAAAAAAGAGTTTGAATTTGCTGATGGCTTCAAAAAATTTAAGACGTTTATAAAAGCATTTCTTTAATGTTTGCTAATGATTAGGCTATGTTGTCGTTGCGGAATTAATAACAGAACTTAATAAATAAAGAAATGGAAGAATTACAAAACTTATTAGCACACTTAAAAAATCAAGGTTTAACTGATGCTAAAATACCAATAGATGTTTGGTGTGGAATAATCGAATACTTTGCAAATAAGCAAGAAACTAAGCAATGCAATATAGCCGATGTTAGCAATCACGTTTTTTGCCCTCATTGTGGGAATAAGCGTGAGTTAATAGTAGAGACAGATATTAATAGCGATAGAGTTTGTAAGAGTAGATTGTGTAAGGGCAAATAATTGTTGCTAACGCCCGTGTATGTTGCGTTTTAATGCAATTATACACAATGTTGTAAGGAGTCTTTTTAACGGATAAATAAAACAAAAAATGAATAAAAAAACAATACAGAAAGCACAACAAATGCTAGATAAATTACCAAAGGGTAATAAAAGAAGTAAGCTATTAAAAAAAATAATTAAATTAAAATTAAATGACAGAACCAATTAAATTACTAGAAGAAAGATTTAAAGAAATAAAAAAAGTTAGAACCCAGGCTAAAAAAAACAAACTGCAAGAAATAGATTTACATAAGTTAAATATTATTTACAATAAGTATTACGCATCTATTGAAATACTAAAGATGACTACAGATGTTAGTTTTGTAAATAAAGGTATTGTATATAAAGATGTTAAAGAAATATTACTTTCTCAAGAAAAAGAGATTCAAAACCTTAGAAGAAGAGTTGGTAAATTAAAGTATGACTTATCTAAAATTAAACACGCTGACGCCATAATTCAAATATGATCATAAGTCCGTTAGATGAACAAAGAATTAAATACATTAACCATTTGATGGATAACATACACGACCAGTCAAGCGAAATATACGAAAGCCTTGTGGATAAAGATTTTAATGAAGCAGAATGCAATATAAATAAACTAATTTCAACCTTAAACAATATAAAATCTACTTTTAAAGACGAGATTTAGAAAAATTTTAGTATATTTGCTTTAATCAATTCTGTTTGTTTTAAGTTTATGTGACTTTCTAATTGTTTACAAAAACTGGTTAATAGCGAAAGAGCCTCTTAATTGAGGCTTTTTTATTTCCTTTTTCTTTTCCTTCTTCGGTTCTTGGATAGCTTAGACTTTTTAAATCCATCTGTTGCATAGTATAGTTTTACTTGTTTGTCAGTAAACACTCTACCACTTGGACTTACATTTCTATTTCTACCTACTTTTTTAAATGGCATACTTAAAATATTTTACTTGAACTCTTTGATTTTCTTCTACTTGAAGGTCCAAAAATCCTGCTATTTATTGGTATAGACCTTTGTTCTTTAGCCTTCTTTTTATCGTACTCTTCATTTAACTCTTGTATAGTTTTTATTTTTTTAGGTCTACCTCCCTTTCCTGGACCTTCTATTTGATACTTTGAAAAGTTTAATAGTCTTAAAATATCTTTACCAATATCTCCATCCTTACCTATGTTTCCATAGTTCTCTACAAACTTGGCAATAGTTGGAGCAGGAACACTTGTAAATGTAGCAAGCTCTAAATATGCTTTTTGATAAGCCTCAGCTTTTTTTGCAGGGTCTTTTAATTTTGCTGCATACGCAAACTTTTCAGTTAAAGAACCTGCAATGGATAATAACCCTACGGTTTTTACATTACTACCTGCCCATGGCTTACCAGTAAATAAGTCTCCTGCCATTTGAAATAAATCTCCTACAATAAATAACGCATTTAAGTTTCCAATCATAGCTGCTCTTAACAAATCTAACTTATCATCATCCCTCTCATCTCTAAGTATTCCTGGTAGTCCCATTGATACGTATTGAAAAAACACAGGCATGATAACATGATACATAAAAAATGTTCTAAGGTTTTGAGCCACTGTGCCTTTACCTGCCTTACGATCAAACTGTGATAGTTTTCTGTTTAGGTTTCTAATAGCCACAATCTCCTTTCTAAGATACTGCTTAGGTGTAGTCAAGAACATATTAAGACCTCTATATAAAGGGTCTTTAGTCTGATAGTAATCTTTATCCTGAAGGTCACCAGACTGTTGTGTTCTTTTAGTGTCTCTTTCAAATAACTTTACGGCATAATCTATTGCCTCCTGCTCTGTTGCTCCTGGATTCTTCTTTTTAAATTGTGCCTTGTAGTACGAATAGTTTGGCATACCTCCAAGAAAAATTGCAGACTTGTCACCAAACTTAGTTGTCCACATCGCAAAGTTAACTATCCAGTCCTTTGTACCTGCAGGCACAAATTTTTTCATATTAGCATCAGAATATGTCTCAATGGCTCTCATAATACTGGTACGCTGCCTATCCTTCATGTAGACCGAGTTGTCTCTGATCTCTTTATAAACCTTCAGCATTTCAACTTTGTTCTTCGCAGCATACTTTAAGTAGTTTAAAGGACCTATGTCATTAGCATATGTTATGAAAGACGTTAACTGCTTAATCATAATAACAGGACTTATAGCAAGCCTTGATAGTATGAACACGTTATTCATTGCGTTTACAATTGTATTACCTCTAGAGTCAGAAGTGCCTCTAGAAGCAATTTTATCAATAATCGCTAACGTATACTTATATACATCTTTACCATGAATCTTAGTTATTGCATCGGATATATATTTATTGTTAAACAACTTAGACATATCCCTAATAACCTCTCCATAGGCAGCAAAGTATTCCATCTGGTTTAGGTATGTGTTTAAGACATCCATCATATCCATGTTCTGTATAGCCTTATTACTATTCTCCCTAACCTTTGTTCCTGATGCTCCTACTGCAGTAGAGTAAATGTTTCTTGCGTTTTGAAGGTCTAATATAGATGCCTCTTCTTGGTCAACGCCTTCTCTATAAATTGTTCCTGCGTAGAATTCATTCCAGGGTAAGTCAGTTCTGTAAAGTTTCTTATACGCATCGTTATAGTGATTGTATAGAAATGGATACAGTTCATTAACCTGCCAGTCAGCAGTTTCTTTTACCTTTGGGTCAAGTAAGGCAATCATCTCACTCATTACTCTTCCTGCATTCTCTTCATTTAAAGCCTGAATAGCCTCCCTTTCTGCTTTAGTTGCATCTTTTGGAATGGTTTTTATTCCATACATTTCAGGATTAGCAAAAGACTTTCTATTTGCAGGGTCTTTATACATATTGTATAAGTAAGCAATTTGATTCTGAGACTTAGGTGATAGTGGTACACCATCTTGAATCATTATACCTGTATCTTTTGCAAGTCTATTTTGTCTTGATTGTTTCTTCCACTTTTTACCATATACTTCTTTTAAGTGTTGTTGAATCAACTGCTCAACAAGCATCATTCTTCCCTTAAATAACCTAGTTGCCTCGTCTACTCTTTCTGTAAACATTTCCTGAAGGTTTCCTCCATACATTTCTCCAGGCAACTTATCTAGTCGGTCCATTAAAGAAAATAAATCTTCAGCAGAAGCAAAGAAGTTTCTATCTATGCCCTCTCTCAATGATCTTAAAAATCTTTTTATCACATTCTGAGTGTCTCTCTTAGCTTTTTCGTTTTCAAAAATCTTTTTTATTTTATTCAACTCATCAAAAGCATCAGGTTCATTCATGTCAATTTTATTGCCTGTAATAGCTTCGTATCCTAACTCAAATTGTTGTAAGTAGTATAAGTGTTGTTCTCTAATTTGTTCTTTTAACTGAGACCTACCATCCTCAATCATCTCCTTTAATGTTTGAACAATCTGGTCTAACTGTTCTACCTTAGTTTCGTTTGTGTCTTCAAGTTGTAGGGTATTTATATACATCATAGCCAACTCTAAGTCAACCATCTCACTTCTAATCTCTTCAGTTTGATTAACCTCTGCAGCTAGTTCATTGAATCTATTTTGTAAATTTATTAAAGCATCACCTATCTGTGCAGGAGTTGCCTTATCATTTAAAATTATAGAGTTTATAAAGTCAATTCTTTTTCTAATATCATCAGATATTTTCACTGGTTTTTTTCTTCCAGATTCTACCTTTGAATATTTTTTGTTTAGTATTGATTTTATCTGTGCCTGAAGAGATTTTACGTTTGTTTTGTTTACAAACTCAATAACCTCTTTCATTAAATTCTCAATGTTACCTGCGTTAACATCATTAACTTTATTTACTAAATCAATAGCATCTTTTTTAGTGTACAATGCTTTAGGTAGCGACTGACGAATAAAGTTTCTCAGTGCAGTCTTCTGCTTCTGCAGGTCTCTAGCACCCTTTACTTTTTGTCTAACGGCAGCCATAGCCTTACGGATCTTAGCACCCATATTGTTAGTAGGTCTCACTCCTGCAGTCTTAGTATAATCTGCTAGCATTCTGGCTTGTTGCGTAGAGAAACCTTTTCTAACACGAGTCTCCTGCGTACCCTTCTTCTTGCTACCTACAGTGTACTTGTCACCCTCGTTGATGTACTCAGGTTGTTTTTGGAGGTACTCAATAGTCTTGTCTATTATCTGTGTGTTAGTCAGCTTCTTGTTCCCTTTTAATTTATCATTCTTTTTTACAAGCTTTTTTCTATAGGCTTCGACTCTATTGTATAGTTTAGTCCCTGCCTTGATACCACCTTCAATGTTTGTAAAACTCTTAGGAACTACTTCTAAGAAGTCTTTATCAAGGCTCATTAGTTTATCTACCTCTTTCGCTGATCTGTTCAACACACGCACTAAGAAGTCCCTTATATTAGACTCTTTGAAGTTAGCTTGCCTACCCTCGTTTATAATCTGCTGAGTAGACTTCTGTTCACGACCCTTTGCTTTATATAAATCTTTCTTGATTCTGTTATTTTGTGTTAAAAACAACCCTCCACCATCAGCTTTTTTAACACTATAGTTCCCTGGAACAGACTCCACCTCTCTTTTAAGGTATCTAAGGTCTGGTGCAGGTTTAGCGTTAAAGTATCCATTACTATAATAGTAACTGTCAGCTATGTCGTAAATTGTTTTTTCTTTTTTAGGCTTAACCTGAACCTCTTCATTTACAGAGTAGCCTCTAAGTTTAAAAATCTCATTGTCTTTAATCTCTAAATACCTGCCCTCAATAGTAGGAGTCGTTATAACTTTTACGTTTTGATATGGTATAGGCTTTGATGACCTCACATAGTCATCAGCACCAATCATAAACAGGTCCATGTCCTTGTCTACTTTTATAGCCATTACTACACCCTCAACACCTTCAGGCAAATAGTTAAATGCAGTACTTGCATTTGGTGCTAGGTTTATTCCTTCTTTTTCTGAGATAGCTCCTCTAAGGTCTGTATCAATAATACCTGTGCTTCTAACTCGATTAAAGTCAGCTCTTGACACCCCTCTAAACAAATACCCACTAGCATCCACCTCAAAAACACCTCCTAGGTCTTTGTCTTCTTTTATTTTTTTGCCTTTTTTTACAGTGCCTTGCCTTGGATAAAACTCATTACCAACCTCCTTCATAAAAGGCTTGTTTAAGTCGTTTAGTTTTTCAGCTAACGCTACTCTTTGAGAATATGCAGGAACTAAACCTTCTTTTAACAACTCAAGAGTTTTTAGTTCATCTTTTAATAGTTGGTAGTTATCAAAGAATTTTTTTGTATAAGCCTCCTTACCTGCCTTGTCTTTTTCAGACTCCATTACAGACTCAGCTTCAATCCTAACCTTTAGCTCATCTATCTGCTGATCCAAGTCGGCAGGTATAGTAACAGGAATTTTTGATTCACGACCTTTTACTTCAGGTAATTTAAGCATACTCTGCTTTGTAGTAAAGTCCTTGTTTATACCTTTGTTTTCTACAAACCCTAATCCTTTATAGAAGCCTTTCAGTCTATCAATAGATGTAGCTCCATAGCTTGTACTAGGAGTCAATGCTATTGTTAGTCCCTTTTTATTAGCAAAGTCTATAACCTCTCTCATAACATTGCTTCCCACTCCAGTGTTTCTCTGGTCTTCTGTAACAATAATCTTATCTAACTCCAAAAAGTCTTTATTCTGGTATAGGTCTAGTGTAACATTGTATTTGCTTTCTAAGTTAGACTCTAACTCTGATACACTTTTCTGCTCACGAGACTGAGGTTTTTTAATGTCATAAATTACAGTACCATATGTACCATTATCCAGTTCTGTACCTGTAGAGTTCACTCCTTCAAAACCTAAAGCTTTCATTATTAATGTTGAAGCACTTTCTTTGTTTGAAGAATTTCTTAATTTTTTTGTGACTGAATTAGAATAGTTTTCAAGCAAACTATCAGATACATTAATACCCAATATATTAGCTACTCTTCCTATACGGTAACCACTTACATTCTTTTTTGATTTTTTTAAAAAAGCTAAATTTGAATAATCATTATTTATATCTTTCAATTCTTCATGCAACTCTAAACTTCCTGGAGCTAAATTATAATCATCTAAATTTAAAGAAGTAACAATCCTTGAAGATGTTTTTGTGCCTGTTCTTTTTGCATAGTCCTGTGCATCTTTTTGTTTACTAAAAAAATAAAAACCTGTACCAAAATGTCCTGTACTTCTTCTGGTATCAAATCTAAAAATAGGTTCTGCCTTATTTGTTAAATCACCTGCCCTGTAAACTTTCTGCTTACGAGACTGAGGTGCGACCTGCTTTGATATGTTTGATGTGTTAATTTTTAAACCTCTGACAGAAACTCCACTTGTAGGGTATATTTTATTTCTTCTGTCTTCAGATACTATTTCATTAGTCTGAAAGTCTTCTGTTACATCACTCCAATTTACTCTATCAGTAAGTATATTAATTTTAACTCCTCCTTCAGACTTTAAAGCTTTAGGATAAGATTCGTGTTTCTTTGAGTCCACAGGGGTTACCTTCCCACTTACCTCAAGAATAGCATAAATCTGACCACCTTTTTCTCTATCAATATTATCTTTTAATATAGGCTCAGTAAGCATCTCAGATAAGGCTTGAATCATATTTGCTTTAGAAATAGATATCTTACCTGTCTTTGTAATGCCTTTAAAATATTTATTTTGGATACCTTCTGAAAATAATTTACCAAATTGTTTAATCGCTCTTGGCTTGTTTTTAATAACCCCTGCCATTTCATTGATTAAATTTTCTGAAAATGATTTTCGTCCATTAAAAGACGAGTTTTCAGCACCAAGTTTTTCTTTTATATTTTTTAGTGTAGCATCTAAATCTCCTTGAACATATATCTTATTTGATCCTTCTTTTATTTTTTTATTAACACTACTAGGTAGTTTGTCTGATACTCTTGAGTAATCTCCTTCTATTATTATTGGGGATTCTAATGCAAGTCCTTCTAACTTCGTAGTTACTTTTTTAGGTATTTTTTTACCTGTTTTTTTGTCTACTGTTTCTTTAATTACTTTTTTTGATCTTGTAACTTTAGATAAAGTTTTCTTTATACTTGATGATGTTTCATTATTTGTTATAGCAAATGTTTTGTCTAACATTTTAGATGTAAAGAAATCTAAAACTGCGTTAGACATCGTAGTGCTAGATAATAACTTATCATAAGGTGCAGACGTTAAAGCCATAAAAATAGTACCACCATTTTGTTCTGAAACTTTATTTAAATCTTCAGCCATTTTTTGAGCTGCATTATCTGTGCTTGCCCAGAAAAAACCATCTTTATGAAACTTAATAGGATAATACATACCACCTTTACCCTCAACTAATATCTCTCCATTTTTAGCAATAATACCTGAGAACGCAGCATCTGGTTGATGAAAGAACACATACTTTCCATTAAAATTAGTTATTGATTTATCTGTTGTTATGTATCCATCTTTCTTGAGTTGTTTAAACTCATTTGTATTTTTATCATACATATAAGTCATTCCAGAAAAAGAATCATAAAAATCAGCTTGAAGTCTACTATTAGCAGTCATAACTCCACTAACACTATTATCTAATATCTTAACATCCTGTTCTGTAATCTCCTCACCTGTTACAGTCTTAGTGGCTAGTACGTTTATAAGGTCAATAACACTCTGGTCATCCTTACCGAAGTTACTACCTAGTTTAATTCCAAACTTCTTAGCTATCTTCTTTAAAAACTCAACAATAGCATACTTAGCAGGAGCTTTTAGTTGCTTATAGTTTTTAAACTCCTGGCTTGACATCAATCCTATAAGCTCTGCAATAAACTCCTCTTCTTGAAACTGTGCCTGGTCACCAGTATACAACTTACTGAAGGCATCAATTTCCTTGTAAAGCTTACTGTTTTTAGATAAGGTCTTTTTAACAGACTCAACCATTTTTATAGCCATTGCCCTTGCCTTAGCATCAGTCTTTAATTTATTTAAAAACACTGCATGAAATACCTCGTGTGGTACAGTGCTTAACTTAGCATTGGTTAAGTCGATATGTATGGTGTCTGTTATAGGGTCATAATAACCTTTACCTTTTTTACCAGTATACTTAAAGTACTCTGACTTGCTTTCGTGTAAAACAATTTTTGTTTTAGGAAGCAACTTAGCAATAGACCTAGCACTAGCCTTTGCTATCTTAATTATTCTTGGCTTTAAATTATTTACTTTTTCAGACTTGCCCTCTTTGTTTATGTTTAAGTTAGGAGAAATACTCTCACCCAACTCATCTTTAAAAAACTCTTTAATATCTTCTTGTTCTTCTTGAGTTTCCTTATCTGTTTTCTTCTCAGAAATTTTTCTTTTTCTAACTAAGAGGGAAACATCTTTTTTATCAATTTCTTTTAATAATTTAAACTGTTCATCAATTTCATCTTTGACTTTTTGTTTTGGTTTTCCTCTTAAAGACTCTTGTTTTTTCTCAAGAGCTTCAATTTTTCTTACTATAACAAGTTCTTCTTTTTTATTTTTTTCTATCTCGGCATCTATCTCGGCTTCAGTCATTGTTTCCTCTACCTCAGCTTCAGGCTCTGCTTTTACTTCTGCTTTTGGAGCAGGAGCAGTTTCAGCTTCAGGAGCAGGAGTAACAAGCATATTAGCCTCTACCTTTGTTCCATCACCAAACGCTTCTGCATACGCAGGAGCATTTGCAATAACATCTTTAGCCATTGCTTTTGTACCTACCTCAATTATTTGTCCTGTAACCTTATTAACAACCCACCATTTATCACTTGTCTTATTTCCTTCTTCATCAAATAAAGCCTGCTCTTGTCCTTGACGATTATCTAGTATTTCAAAATCTTTAGACCATATTTTCTTATTGGTCTTGTTCATTTCGTAAACCACTTCATCATCAACTTCTTCCTCTACAACAGGCTCTGCTTTTACTTCTGCTTTTGGAGTAGTTTTTACAGGAATTTTATCAAACTTTTTATAGCTCTCTATCTTTTGTTTTATCTCTTCAATTTGATTATCTATAGCAGTGGTATCTACTTCAAAACTATCAGTATTTAAATTATTAGCAAAGTCACTAAATTCTTTAAAAGACATGTCCATTACATCCTTAATCTTGACAGTAGAACCATTCACTAATTCTAAATCTGCATTTAAAAGATTTTTGTAATTTTCAGGAAGTGATGACTTTTTAAATATATTTAATCTGTTTAATACTCTTTTTTGTCCTGATATATTTGCAATAGTTTTTATTCTTTGCTCAATTTTTTGAACTACATTTAATGAGGTTTCATCTTTTACTTTTATGTTCCCTGGTTTCTTCCTATTATTTAATTCAAATTGTTTTTTATCTTCTAAAGCTTCTATTTTATTGTACTCTTCTAAAACCTCTTCAAGAATTTTTATTTGTTCTTGAATAAATTTAAAACCTGAAAAGGGGTCTTTTTTTAATTCTTCTATTTTTTTCTCTACAGCATCTTTGCTATATAAAGAGTTTTTTATTGATAGTCTATTTTTAGTTTTCTCGTCAAGCAAAGAGGATAGATATTTTTCTCTTTCAACTTGCCTTTTTACTTCAGCCTCATCACCCTTTTTTTCTGCTTTATTTCTAGCTACATTCGATTCAAAAATTGCCTTTTCTATTTCTTGAGGTGTCATTAACACTTCATCATCAACCTCTGCCTCTGTTTTTTGTTGTTGGTCTTTTTTAAACAACTCAACTGCTCTTTGTAAAGACTGTGCCTCAGTTATTTCAATTTCTGTTTCACCTCTTGACTCAGCCTCCTCTAATAACTCTTTACCTGCCTGATCTAAAAATTTTATTTGCTCGTCTTGTTCTAGACTTCTAAACTCGTCTATATCTGCTACTGATTCTTCTACTATTTTTTTACCCTCTTCTAAAGTTGAATCAAACTGAGTAATTCCTTCAGACTCAATTTCAGCTTCTTCTTGAGTGTCAATACTTTCACCTGTTAACTCCTCTAGCTTTTTATTAACCCTGTCTAAAAGTTCTTGCTTTGGCTTAGACAAAACCTTATCTGCCTCTTTAATTTCGTTTTCTAGAGTCTCTTTTTGTAAAAGCAACTGAAGTGCCTCCTTTCTTTGGTTAGTATTAAATTCATCAAATGGAATACGATTAGCTACCAATATCCCTTCTAATTTATTTACAAGTTCTAACTCCTTCTGAGCCTCTTTAGCATCTAATTCACTAGATGGGTCAGCTATTCTGTTTTTTAATTTTGATATGTATGCACTTTTTAACGTAGGTTCTTGTATTGTTTTCTCAAATATTTCAAAAACTTCAGGTTGTAAATTTTGAATATCAAGACCACTAACGGCAGTCGTTACGGCAGGAATACTACCTATAACAAAACCACCAACCATTTCAGCTAAACCTGCTTCAACAACCTGTCCCATATAGGTTGCAAAAGTTTCTGGAGTCTCAAACATCTTAGCCTCCTTAGTAGCATTGTATACATCCTTTATTTCAATAGCTGCAATCTCTTGAGCAAACCCAGTCTCAAACTCTGCTAAAGCACCTCCTGTTACAACTAAAGCACCTCTTGCAATCATACTCTCAATATCCTGACGAATAAACTCCTGGAATGTCTTAGCAGTTGTGTTCTTGTTTGACTTACGTAAAGCCTTTGACACTAAAGAGTTTAGTAGTCCCTTTTGTGATATTACATTTCTAAGACCTATGTTTTCTAACACTGCCGTAGCAATACCAATAGGCATTTTTACTTGTGTCTTTTCTGCCTCAGATATCTTATCAAACATAGGATTCTTTTCCATCTCCTGGTCTACATAATCCGTAGACATGTTGTACATCTGAGCAGTACGTTGTGCCCAACCTAAAGGACTTGATGTTCCTAACATTGCAGGTAATGAGCCTCCTAAACCTAAAAAACCTTTCTTTAAAAAATTGCCTTGTTTTTGAACCTCTGCCCACTGCTCAGTGGTGCTCTTGTCCTTTAAAAAATTAAAAGCATCACGCCCTGCAGAAACCATACCCTTGTTCCCAAAGTTGTCTTTTTGTGCTCCAACAACTGAGAATGGATTTCTAAACTTAGGGTCATCACTCATAGCATCAGTAAAGGCACGTTCTCTTGCACTTATCAATCTTTTTCCTTCAGGATCACTAGGGTCAACCTTTGGCTCGTAATATTTTTTATTTTTTCTTTCAATGTCAAGTAGTGCATCCTGAACTATATCAAAGTTTGTTTTTTCTTTCTCCTGAATTCCTCCTTTTGTAGACCCTGTTTTCATAGCTCTAGCTCTTGCCATGTTAGGTGTATTTAAGAACCCTTTGGTGACAATAGAATCAAAAAAAAGTTTAACATCATTGGTGTCCCCACCAAGAGCTTCAACCACCTCATCCAGAGACATGTCTTCATTTAATCCTTCAGGAGCTAAACCTTTCTTTTTAGCTATTTTAATTATGTCCTTCTTATATTCTTCTCCTCTGGTAGTATCACCTTCTATCATCTTTTCATCCAGGTATGTTCCTAAGTCTATAATTGAAGACATTGGTGAAAACGTAGGTCCTGCTCCACCCATCATTTCATTCCAAAAACCTGACCACCATGTACCTTGTTGTGCTTTCATTGCAGTATACTCTCCTGCAATTTTATCTAACTTTGCACCTTTATATTTAAAATCTTCATACTTGCCCTCTATATCTTTAAGTTTTAAATCTAATTCATTAGATTGTTTCAACCATTCATCGTAGTTTGCTTTTAATACAGGATTGTTTTTCCTAAGCTCTTTGCTAAGATTAGAAAAATTAGAGTTGTATATACTGTCTAGTTCTGCTCTAGCCTTAGAATACTCGTTAACTTCATATTGAAATCTTTCAGACTGTTGATTAAATAGTTTTATAGTGGCATTTAATTCTTCTTCAGTTTGAACAGTTCTCTGGTTTTGTACTATAGCCTGACTTTGTTTTAGTATCTCGCTTTCCTTTCTTTTATTTTCTCTAAGAAATTTTTCTAATTCTTTTGAAGTTCCTTTTTTACCCCACAATCTATCAAGCTTTACCTTTAACTTCTTGTCTGTACCACGAACTTTAACAAGCATAGCATCAGTCCCTAAAAGATTAGTGGTTGATTCCTCAAAGTCAAAGCCATACTTACCGAACTTGTATTGCATTTCTGGAACTACAAATTCTTCTGGTTCAGATATCATTTCTGGTGTAACAGAAGTTTTTAAAGATGCTTCAAATTCTGCATCCTCGCTTTCTATAGGCTCAAGTATATTTTGTGTTTGGTACTCTGTAGTTTCAGGAGTTTCTTGTGTATCCAAGGAAGTGTCTTCCGTAACCAATTCCCCATCTTGTTTTGGAGCAACAAAAGTAGATTCGTCTTTTTTTTTTACTTCGTATTGTTCACCAAAAAATTCTGGAAATTTAGGATTTATAACGTCATAATCATAATTGTATTTTATTGCAGTCTCTGTGTAATCTTTTAGTAACTGTAAATCTATGCCTTCTAATTCTGGAAACTTAGGCATTATAACATCCCAATTATATTGGTTTTGTTTTGCCGTTTCTAAAAAATCTTTTAATAATTGCTCATCCATACTTATCTTGCTGTTCCTCCTGTTTCTGTATCTTTTGAATCTTCTATTATACCTTCAGATATATCAATACCTGACTCTATAAATACATCTGCTGCTTCGTTTGTAATCTTTGGCAATAACCAGTTTAAAAAGTCATCGCTATTATTAGTAGCACTTCCGACAACAAAATCAAAAGTTGTTTCATCTGGAGCTGTTACATTTACCCTATCAGCTCCCATGCCATAAGATGTCTCAAATGTAAATCCTAAAGAAGATAAAGCTCCTTGTAGTTTAGGCATTATTTTATCCTCATCTGCATTTACAAAAGATTTTTTAGAGTTTCCAAAAAATTGTCTTACCTGCTGCCTAACTTTTGATGTATTAGGTAAATTATTATCACCTCTTCCTGCACTTGTCCCTTCAAATGATTTATCTTTTCCTCCAAATATTGATTCCTTACTTAATCCTTTTTCTCTCTTAGCTTTGTCTTGAACTCCATGAATCTCTACTCCTGCTCCTGCCCAATCTACATAACTGTCAGTTATAGGAATAGCATTATCTCCAGTTCTATTACCTGCAGGATTTACATAACGCACTTCCATAAAGTCTTTACCATCTCTTGAAACAAAGTCTATTTTACTTAAAGTGTTTTTAGCTTGTTTATTGTATGGACTAGAAATAATAGAACTAACAATACTTTTTCTTCTATCAGGGTCTGTTTCACTATATAAAGAGTTCCACAAGTCAACAACATTTCCTTGTTGCTCTTCAAGTATTTTAGTTGCACTTTTTTCTCTTGGTGGCGTAGGTTCTTTTTCAGTTTCAGTACGACTTAGTTGTTTCTCAATCTCTCTACCAATAAAATCTTCTGCCTCTTTATATTGCTTCTTTCCAATCTCACTACTAAAGTCTGGTACAAGCTTACCTGAGCCTGGTTGATTAGGGTCAGCAACTAATAGTATCGTATTTTCGTCTTGCTTGTTAGGGTCTCTATCCCATCCGTATGCCTTCCCATTAGGTGCAATTTTAACATAATCAGCCAACATGCTACCCACATTCTGTTCTCCTGTAGCCATTTGTGCATTTATCATGTCCTGCTTCATCTTCTTAAACTCAGGTAACTGCCTAACGTCATCAATAGAAAAATTTGGTCCAAAGGTTTTTACGTATTTTTTAGCCAACCTATCTACATCTGCATCTAAACCATCAAGCTTATACTTGTCTACTTGTTGTGTAACAGAAAAATTAAGCTCCTGAACAGTAATAAAACTACCAGGAGTTCTATCCATAGTTGTAACAGTCTTTCCATCCCTATCTTCGTTTATTAACTTACCCACACTAACCTGACCATTTGTAGGATTGATATAAGCCTCGTGGTTAGAAAAATTTGCAAAAGTTTCAAGCTCTGCCATTTGAAATTGCTCTTGCGATCCAGATTCACCGTTTTTAAACCTATCCATTTTTTCTTTATAAACGGCTTGATATTTTTTTCCTAAATTAAAAAGTTGTGTAGTTCCTTCAGTAAGGTTAGCACGACCAATATTATAGTCCTTTAGTTTTAACTGACCAGACTTTAATAACTGATCCTGCATTAAACGCATCTGTTGAGCATTGTTTGCATAGGTCATAGCAAACTCATTTAAGCCACTATGCTCGCCTTGTGGAGCTTCTGAAAGGGTTCTACTTAACTCTGTAGTAGCATCATCAATAGCCTGTCTTTTAGACTCTCTAATAGCCTCAACTTCTTTAAGAGAGTTTACCATATTAGAGGTAATCTCTGCCCAATTTACCTGATTGCTAGCATCCCTTTCTGCGTACTTATAATATGTTGCCATTTACATTTTAATTTTTAATATAATCCTATGCCTTGATTTATGAGATTCATTTGACCAGGAGTCATACCTCTCAAGTATGTTTGTAATTCTTGAGGTGTCATCATTGAAATATCTTGCATACTAAATTCTTGACCAATTTGTTTTCCATCTGTACTAAAACCTGCCTTGTTTATTCTGTTTATCATACCCTCATCAAAAGATGAAAGTTGTTTTTTCTGAAGGTTAGCTAATGCTAAGTCTTTTCTATTTACATTTGTAGTTTCAATATCAAATGGTAAAAAACTTGTAGGATTACTAGAAGCACTAAGACCTGTTATGGTTGGTGCAGTAGCATTTCTATATCCTGTCCCTATTCCTAAGAAACCTTTTCCTTTTCCTGCACCTTGCATATAACTAGCTTTATCAGTTCTTATTGCCTGCCTCTGTGCTTTTGCTTGTGCTCTTGCTGCAGGACTCTTTGAAAACAATGGTGCTGCCTCTAAAGCCTGTGCACCAAAAGCAGCTAACTGTTGAAATCCTTGTGCTTTTGCTGCTGCTGCTGCCTGACTAGCATCTGATGCTGCCATCTGTGCTCCTGCAACCTCACCTAAATCTAACTGAACACCAACGTCACGAAGTCTTGACTCCTCTGCTGCTGCTGCCCTATCTAGTGCAGTCATCTCACGACCCATTGCTGATCTAATTCCTTGCTGACCTTTTTGTTGTGCTAGTTGTATTCTACCTACACCTGCTGCAGCACCACGTTCAGACTCTCGTGCTGCCTCAACGCCCTGTGCTCCTGCAACCAGTAAAGCCTCACGTTCAAGTTCGTAAGGTTCTTTCTGTATGCCTAATGCATCCAAGTAGTTTACCTCAAGTTTTTTTCTAGCTGCTTCCATTACTTTAGCTGCCTCACGTTCTGCTTTTTCTTGAGCCTTACGTTGTTGACCTGCCTGAGCAAATGACATTCCTGTTCCTATTGCCGATAATCCTAAACCAATACCTGCTACTACTCCTGCCATAATTTTTCTTTTTTATTATATTCTTCCATTGTCATTGAAAAAAAATTATCCTCTATTGCTTTCATATCTTTAGTGTCAGATGGATTAGCTATTACATTTATCCAAACACAATCCTCTAGACATTTAATTAATCTTTTAGTTCCCTTTAAAGAGTATGACCAACAAGGAGCTATATGTTCTACAATTTCATTTTCATTTTCTACTACAACTTTTCCAGACAATAAGAACCAAAAATGATTGGTATGATGTATAGCACTTATTACTATAGTACCTGCTTTCATTTTCATCTGACGCATATATAATCCATCAGTAAAGTTGTTTGTTATTGGAAACTCTTCATTGTTAACTAAATTTTTACCATCTCCATATGTCCCTTCTGCATTACTTTCTATAATTACATTTTGTAATCCTTCTAATTTTTTTATAAAATTAACTGATAACTCACTATTCATTTACTTCAAAGATACTAATTTTAAGGAAATGATTTCATCACCTCCGATTCGACTGCAAACAACTCAACTGCACCTGTATTATTATTAGTTAAAGTAAATACTGCATAGTGTCCTAATATACCATGAGACTCTGCAGTACCGTTCTTTATAAAGAAATAATATACTGGTGTTGTAGGAGGTAAGTTGCCTAAAGGATTTCCTGAAGAATCAGTAATAGTGGTGTCAACAATTAAAAAATTTTCTCCATTAACTATATCCTCAACCTTATTAACAACCCTACCAATTAGAGTAACTAAACCACCTACTTTAGTGTATACAAGGTCACCTACACTTATAATTGTACCTATACTTACAAGTGGGTCTACACTAAAATAAACAAGGACCTGTGCAGGATTGCTTATGTTGGCAAAAATGTTGTTACCAATTCCATTGGCAGACCTTAAAGGGTACTGTGTTACACTTGCAGGCTCTGAACTTGATGCCCTAAGATATCCAAAGTATCCACCCTCTTTTAAAACAAACTCATCAGCTTGAATAAAATTACCCAACTGTTGGTCACTATCTACAGTAGCACTCCAAGAATCATCAGACTCTAGTGCTAGTGTTTTAAATATCTTATTTGATAAAGGCTCTTCATTAAACACAGAAGTCATTATTGATGCGTAGTCTATTCCATAATAGTTATTTCTTCTTTCATTGGTATTATGTCTATACAGATTACCCTCTTTAAAGGTGTAAAAATAATTGTTCATACCAATCATCCAATCAGGGAAAAACGTGTAAAAAGATGGAAAACCTTTAACGCCATCGTCATATGTAAGTGTGTAAATAGATGTTTCATTAACTTGAACTCCACCTGTTCTGTCAAATTGTTCCTCGTAACATCCATTCTTTGCAATGTATATTTTATCGCCAACGATTAATGGCTGAAAGTAATCGTAAGGAGCAGTAGAAACAGGTTCTGCAAAAGAATAAAACACAGACCCATCTAAGTTTAAAATAATATTTTGATAAGAATCTACCCCATTGTAAGAAGTAAAATCTCCCTGTATATATATTTTATTATCCCATATTATTGTAGATAAATAAGTACTAGCATTAAAGCCAGTGCCAAAATCAGCAGACGTATCTATAGAGCCATCTTCATTTAATTTTATAATATAGTTTGCTGAAACGCCATTATAAGATGTAAAATACCCTGTCACATAAAAAGAAGTTTCATTTGCGTATCTAATAAAATAATTAGGATTTCCTACAAGGTAAGGATTAAAACCTGTGCCTCCATTAAAAGCAGGGTCTAATGCTCCTGTAGATGTTAGCTTTGTTATTCCTGGAGATACTGCCACTCCATCAAATGTGTTCCAATACCCTAAACAAAACATTGAGTTATCAGGGTTTATTAAAACATCAGTGCCTGTATTGCTTCCACCTGAAAAACCTGAACCAATCGCAAAGCTAGGGTCTATTGTTCCATCAGACAACAATCTAGCAATACGACTAGATGGTGTGCCATTAAAATTATCAAACAAT
>Ga0206131_10002962_pt1 | contig 20006 bp, 9 predicted proteins | sample Helgoland_Spring_FD_148636 | JGI IMG/M metagenome (GOLD analysis project Ga0206131, IMG submission 148636) | Pelagic subsurface seawater microbial communities from Kabeltonne, Helgoland, North Sea - Helgoland_Spring_Bloom_20160517_1 | ecosystem: Environmental > Aquatic > Marine > Epipelagic ...
TACTGACGAAGCCCACATGGTAGAATGGCTCGTGCGTGTCTGACCATTCTCGCACCTTACCGAACCTCACGTCCATCATCACGTCCATATTCTCAGCATCGTCAATGTGCTGTGGCGATGACATGGTTGCGAAGGGCGTGTTAGGCAGGTCGCCATCCCACAGGCCAGCCTTGATGTCGGCACTGTCCTTGTCCTCAAAGATTTGCGTGATCTTGATTTGGGTTTCGAGAACGGTGAGTTGATTGCTCGATCCAGCCTCACGGCCCGACACGCTGCCATCGCTCGGCTTGTTTGAGTGATGCACGAGGATAACAGTCAGGCCAGCGTTACGCAGCTTGAGCATCAGGCGATTGATGTTCGACCATTCCTCTGCGCTATTCTCCATCAAGCCCGACCATGCGCTCCTCACGGTGTCGAGCACAACGATGTCAGGTTTGTTTGCTTTGACCCACTGGTAGAATAACTTGAGGCCGCTCTCAGTACGAAGGTTCATATCCTCGCTGTCGTGGAACGGAGCCCAAATCATAAACTTGTCACCCGCATCGCCGAAGCTGCGCTTGCTTCGAGCTAAAAACTTTGCCACGTTCGACTTCGAATTTTCAAAATCGAGGTAGAGAACCTTGGGTGTTTTTATAATATTGAACGGCCCGAACCTCGATTGTTTAGCCGCCGCCGCGTACAGCATGTGACGCAGGAACATTGACTTGCCGTGACCGCTGAACCCATGCACTTGTATGATCGTGCCAGAGGTCGGGATGATGGGGTCAATGTAATACTCGACGCTGCCGATCTGTGCCTCAAGCTCGGGGATATCCTTGGTCGTAATCGGGGTGAACTTGCGCGGCTCGTCAGCTTCCTCGGGCTCCTCTTCCTTCAACCGATCAGGATGGTTCTTGGCTTCCATGTCCTCGACCCTGCTGCACATCTGAGCAACCTTGGCGGCATCGATGTAGTCAACGAAAAACTCAGCCATAAACTTGTATGCTTCGTCTACTAGATCGCCGCCTCGATAGCCCTCGGCTGCGCGTTCCGCGATGGCTTTCCACAATCTGTCGTCTCGGGCGTTGCCGCCACCGCTAGGTAGCTTGCCAACTTGCTCGACCAGTTCAGCCGTCGAGGCCCAGACCGAGACGTGCCGCTTGACGTTAGCAAGGCTCATGCCCTCAAACTTCATCTCGTTGAACGAGATCACGTTGTCGCCGCTGGGAGTGTCGAACGTGGGCATCGGATAGACAGGCATGTCATCAAAGTCGCACCCGTCCATAATCGCCCATGACTTGCCTGGGGATGGGGGAGCTAGGACGTAGCCCTTCGAGCCTCGCAGATCGAACCCAGCGACAGAAGGCCACTCGTGAGATCGAGTGACGTTTTTGCCGACACGGTTCTTGATCCACCCCGCATCTTGGGGGAACTTAAAGTAATAGTGGAACCCATTTTTTGTACGGGCCACTATAGGTGTGCGGGTCAGCCCCGCCGCCTTGGCTGCATCAACCGAGGGGAGATTTCCTTCATCGTCTGTGTCGCAGTCAACCACCACCAGCCCACTCAACGGGCCAGTGATGATTGCCACCTGTGCGTCAGGCCACTCAGCCCACCAGCCCTCGATCTCCTCAACCGTGGGCATGGTCATGTTATCAACGTAATGCCCCCAAGTAATGAGGGGGCTTTTACTCTGCGGGTTGATGGGCAGAGGTGCCCACCCCTTGTCCAGATACTCTAGTGCTGCGTCGAGTGCTGTCATTTAAGTCGTCTCCAATGAAGTATTGATTGAGGTCTAGCGCAGGCCACACCTCTTTGATTTGTGAAAGATAAAGGGACGAAATGCTGGCTCGACGCATCCAACCGTAAGGCACACATCTATTAGTTCCGATGTTTTTTGCGATGGTAGAAGAGCCGCCAAGGTCGGCAACCATTCTGTCGATGTCGAATTTCATTTCACTTTCCTCTTGCTTGTGCCGTTTGTGTAGCGTATAGACAACTTTACCACAACCCCCGTTGTGCAAGCAGACCGTCACTAATCAGGAGTTCAGATGGACAAAGACATCATATTCGGCGACCAACTATTAACTCTCGCCCCCGAGCACCCCCAAGCAGATCGCCTACTAGAAGCGGCGATGGCCTATGTGAAATGCCTTGAACAGCAAGAAGAAACTAAGATGCGTTTGGACTATTTGAAGGCCCAACTCTTAGCTGATCTGCCAGAAGAGGTCGGCGAATACCCCATTCATTTAGATGGCGGCGGTAGCGTCACGGTTAAGCTCGGCGAGAAATACGAGTGGGACAAAAAAGTTCTGTCCGACCTATTACTAAATGACAACCTGCCCGACTGCGTAACAGCAGGGTACACCGTCTCGAAAGCCAAGTTCGACAAGGCCGACGAGCACACAAGACAGCAACTCTCACCCGCCCTCACAATCAAACTAGGGCTCCCAACAATCAAGGTTAGCAAATGAAAATCACCCCCCTAAAAACAAACGATGGCTCGGTCTCGGGCGCGTCGAAGACGCTGCTCTATGGGCATCACGGCGCAGGTAAGACTGCGATGATCGGCAAGTATCATAAAGCATTTGGTAAAGGTCTCGTGCTCTCGGGAGAGAGTGGACTGTCGAGCATCAGCGATATGGAGATCGACTATCTCCCGTTCAGTTCGTTTGACCGCCCAACTAAAGAAGGCGAGTATTCTTTTAAGGATTTATGTGCGTACGTCATGTCGCCCGAGTTTGCCAAGCAGGAATATAAGTGGATCGCAATCGATAGCGCGACCGAATTAAGCCAGCGTTGCTTCGCTGATGTCGAAGTCGAGTTCGCCAATAACGCGAACGGCTTTGAGAAGTGGGGCGTGTACGAGCGCAAGATTACTGCCGCTCTCAAGTGGGTACGTGACCTTGATATGCACGTACTGATCACTGCACTCGCAAGCGAGGAGAACGACGACAATGGTGTCACAAACTACTGGCCCATGCTCGTGCAAAAGAAGGTGCAGAAGCTAATACCAGCGTTGTACGACCACGTATTCTGCCTTGTCCGCAAGACGAGCGAGACCAATGGCAAGCTAGACGTGAAGCGTTATTTGGTCTGCGACCAGATCAACGGATGGCATGGCAAGACCCGTGACCCCCATCGCCGCCTCGCCGCATTCGAAGAGTGCGATGATGTCACCGAACTATTGCGCCGCGTCTACATGACCGAAGCGCAATTCAAAAAACACCAGCAAGGAGTATCGAAGTAATGTCATTTTCGGAAATGGGATTTGAAGGCGAAGATTTATCAGGCGTCGAAGTGCGAGGCGGTCAAAGCATCTTGGGTGCGGGTCGTCACGTTGTTAATATCAACAGTGCGGAAGTCGAGAAGGACGAGAAGAAAAAAACAATCCAGCTTGTGCTCGGCTACGAGAACGATGATGGCGTGATCCGCCAGTGGATATACAAGTACCACGATGGCAGCGAGGCCGCGACACGCATTGGTCTCGAGCAGATCGTTAGCTTGCTGACGTGCCTTGGGCATGACGCGAAGAAGACGCCGCACCCCTCGTACTTTGTGGGTAAAAAGGTGGGCATCGTCGCAAAGGACGAAGTTTATAACGGCAAGACATCAACCAAAGTGAAGTATCATTTCACTGTATCCGAGGACACCAAGAGCGAAAAAGCGGGTGACATCGGAGACGATGAAATTCCGTTCTAGGAGACGACCATGCACCCTGTATCGCCAATAGCAAAAAAAGTAATCGAGCAGATAGATGCAGGGTACGCCGCAGAGGATCGCGGCGAAGCCCGTGCCTACATAGGTGCGAGTATGGCAGGGACAGACTGCATCGCGCAGATGGCCCTGTCATTGCGTGGCTTTCCTGATCGCGAACCTGACCCCACGCTCAAGCGCATATTTTTTGCGGGGCACCGCATTGAGGATTGGGTTGTCAAAGACTTGATCAGGAAAGCTGACGTGCGCGTGTGGGAGAAGGATGACTTTACGGGCCGACAGCATAGGCGCGAGTGGCTCAACGGTCATGTCGTGTGTCATGCTGACGGGCTGATCGACTTCGAGGACGGGGATGGCCCAGCCATTCTCGAGATCAAATCGATGAACGATGCGAACTTTAAGAAGTTTGTGTCAGTCGGCGTCAAAGCGAGCCATCGGAAGTATTATCGTCAGATGATTATGATGATGGCTATGTTCCAGATCGAGCGAGCGTTCTTCATTTCGTATTGCAAGAACACGAGCAAGTACCATGCGGAACTTGTCGCGTTCGATCAGGAAGAGTGGGACGGCATGTACGTCAAGATACAAGCTGCGCTCGACGGGCAAGCTACTCGCGTATCTGACAAGCCCGAAGATTGGCGATGCAAGTTTTGTTTCAAAGTCGATAGCTGTTGGAACCCACCGAAACTCAAACCCGCTTGTAACTTTTGCTCGCATAGCTTTGCGAACGAGAACGGCGGATGGAACTGTAAATTATCTGGCAAAGAAGCGAGAGAGCCGTGCGATAAGTTCGAGCAATTCGCGCCAGAACCAAAGGTGTAACATGGATATCTATGACCAACTATCCGATGTCAGGCAGCGCGTGGTACGCAAGGAAGCTGACATCCAAAGCATTAACGAGCGGCTCGACGGGATGGAAGAACCCAGCACGGATGACGTTCACAGAGCCGAGACCAAGCTGCGTCACGAGCGAGACAGACTGATCGAACTCAAATGCAAGCAAGTCATACTCGAGTGCGAGATACTGAGGGAGAGAAAGAATGGTTAAGTCACGAGACATGCCGCTGCAAGAAGCCTCGCTCATAATCAACAAGGATCGCAATAACGAGTACGGCGAGCCTCACGAGAACTTCATGTCGATTGCAAACATGCTCAACGAACTTCTCAAGCCTCAACTCGCCGAGGGTGCGAAGCTGGGGCCAGAGCATGTCACCATGATTATGATGGCGGTCAAGCTGTCGAGGATGGTTACATCACCCACGAAGTTCGACACTTACGTTGATATCTGCGGCTACGCTGCCGTGGGTTGGGAGGCAGTCAGGATCGAGGGGGCAAGGAATGGCAAAAAAAGATGATGACGCCAAGCAACAAGAGAAGATACGACAAATAAGGAACCAGCTTAGAAGCTCCCAAGCTGGTTCCGTTTACGCTCGAGCGAAAGAGGGCGTGACTGTGACGCTAAAGGATACGCCTTGGGCTGACGAGGATCAGTAGCCGCTGCCGTAGCCGCTGCCGTATCCACTGCCGTAGCCGCTGCCGCCGCCCGAGCCTGCGCCCTTCTTACCCGCAGCAGCGTCAACAATATTTTCGACCACCGACTTAGGCAGTGGGCCTCGGCTCACTATCTCTCTTACACCCGCACGTCTGATCCCATTGGCTTCGTCACCCTCAAAGTAGGAGCGGGTTGCCTCTGCCACTGTGAGAGCATCAAAGAACAATCCTGTGGTTGGGCCAGCTACCGCTTCCATTACTCTGCGCTGACCGTATGCGCCGTTGTCGCTTTGCGTTGCGACCTCGTACATCAAGTCGCCGAGTAGACCAAACCCAACAGAAGCCACGAACCCGTCGAATGTTTGACCTAATACGCGGTCAAGGTTCTCATTGTCCTCGAACCCAGCGTAAACAGTCTTGCTTAATCGACGGTCGCGGAGCGCATGTTCTCTGTTCTCCTCACCGCCTCGGCCCTGCACCTTATCCTTGAGGGCGACCGCTGCTGCACCAGCCACGGGAGCCGCTGTCAGAAGGGCTGCGAGAGGCGCTAGGCGGTTGTCTGATGCACCGACAAACGCTTTGGCGAAGTTCCCTGTCCGATTGGCGACACCCTCACCAGCGAACGCCTCTCCGAATGTGCCGCCGATCATGCGGCCCATCAAGAGCGGGAACGATTTAAGCTGCATAACCATCGCGCCAAGTGGCGTCTGACCCCAAAGAGGAAGGTCGTTGGGGTTGGGCGTAAAGATCATCTGGTTGACCAGTTTAATAACCGAAGTCGATATTTCTTTACTGCGAGGATGTTCGCTCGCAGAGCCTCGGCTCTCCATAATCAGATCGATGTCGTCGTCAGCTTCCAAGCCTTTCAGCCCGTTCTGATCGAGGATGCGTTTGGCTATGCGGCCTGATCGTGAGTTTGGAACTTCGCGAGCGATACGAGCCTGTGCTTTAAGGTGCTCGTAAGCAACCGCCGCACCCACGTCCCGCATCATGTCAGTCCACGGCGTCAACAGAGTGGTGTTAAAAAAGCCCGACATAAACTGCGTTTGATCGACACCGTGAGCCATCGTCATCCGTTGATGCACCACGTTCTCGGTAGCTGCCCCGACATTGCAGATCATCTCACGGTAAGCCTCGCCCGTGTCCGTTTGCTTCGTGTAGTTCACGAGTGCTCGGGTGTATGATTTCAGATCACCCGTGCGGATCAGTGGAAGAACCAAGTCAGGCAATGACGTGAGAGTGGTGTAAGTGAGTAGCGTAACGGCGTTGATGCCGCGCAGCCACTTACTTGCGTTGGGCATAGAATATAGGCCGTGCATCCCCTCGATGGGGCGGCGCATAGCTGCATTAAAGAAGCCTCTCGCGTGTTGCACATTCTCTGCGCTCGTGTGCTTGGTCAAGCCCTGCGTGTCGTACAGTGCATTGGCGATTGATCGCGCTCGCTTTTGAAAGTTCTGCCGCATTTGCTGGGCATTCGCTGTGCCTTGGAGGGCAGCTTCCAGTTGCAGCATAATGTTTTCTTCGAGATCACGAGCCGTGCTACCTTGACGCGCCATGTTAATAAGTTCGTCCGCCTTCTGCATTGCGGGGAACTGCTCTTTGTATGGGGCCATAAAGACATTGTGGTCGAAGGTCTTGTTCATAACACCCTGACCGTCACCGCCATTGCGCGAGTAGGTTGTTCGGATGATCTTGTTTGAACTGAGCAGGGTTGCGATGGTTGCTTTCGCGCTGGGCGGTGAGCCCACGATTGCGGTGTAGTCGTGATACCCGTGTGCGCCCACCCCGAATGCCTCGGTCATATCGAGGCGGTGCTCGAGGTTGTCCGAGTATTTGGTCATGGCGACGAGGATGTCATTCTCGAGATACCCTGCGAGACTGTTGGGGTGGTTAAAGTCTTGGAACGCAGGGAACTCATCGAGGCGGATCATGCGTCGATAGTCAATGTGATCGTCGCCGTTGACGTTGCGTAGTTGCTGCGCTGGCTGTGACAGCACACCATCCTCGTCAGTTAGCTTCGTGACAATACGCTCGGCAATCGTACGGGCGTGTCCATCTGGATGAGGAGCGCCGCCTGTGGATTTCTGCTCGGTCTCGAGGTACTCGGTCAGGCGTCTTGTGAAGTCGTCTTGATTGGCGAGGATCAGGTCTTTGCGCCACACTTGCGGGAAGTAGTTTTCCTTTAAGTCACCCACAACGATGCCAGCCTTCCGCATTCTTGTGACGGCACTTCTCAGGTACGAGCGGACGTGATCATAAACCTTTAGTTCTTCGCTGCCGAGGAACCTTTTTGCCTTGCTGTCTCGCAGGGCCGTCACAATATCCATGTTACTTTTGGGCTGAGATGTTCTGCGGTGGGGAGAGAAACCCACGACTGAGGCGGCAGAGCCTCGGGCTGCGTCGATCATTTGCCGTGGCCCGTTATCCCAGTAGCGTCCGAGTGCGCCCTTACTATCGGGCAGCTTTTTCATCATGCTCGTGAGGGGCATAAGGAACTTGCCCATCGCCTCGTTCGTACGCTCGAAGTGACCGCCGCCACCCTTCTCTGGCTCGAAGTGATTGGCGAGCCAGTTCATACCCGAGTAACGCATGATCGCGCTGTTGGTTTTGAGCGGGTTCCAGACGTTAGACTTTCTGATTATGTCCTTGCCGTCCTCGCCGATGTTGCGCCCGTTGGCTGCTGCAATCATCTGATCGAGTGTGCGAGGTGGAACACCGCCCGCCTCGAGAACTCGTGCAGCCGCGACAGCCATGTTGTCTGACGTGTCCTCTGTTATTGAGTTAATCAGCATTGAGTTTACGTTGACTTCATCATTGCCACCGCCGAGAAGCGGATCAGCCTCATCGAACATTGACGCTTTGATCGAGCGTATATCTGACGGGTTCAGCATTACTCGCTCGCCGTCAACCGCAACACTCGAGTAGCCCTGCTCGCGCAGAATGCGCTGGATATGCCTCGGGCCACCCGCTATTTCAGAAAGCATCGAATACATTTTGGAGGACGGCATTACGCCCTGCAAAACGAGCGCGGCTTGATCCACGTCTATGTTTCCGCCGTTCTCCGCTACGTGTCGGCGTAACGCATTGAGAATTGACTGTACTGCGGGCGTATTCTTGCTGGTCTCTCTCGGGAAGATGATTGGGTTCTTGTCCGAGATGAACACGGGCTCGACAGATGTGATGTCAGTGATGCCCATTTCTTCAAGCTGCTCGGATATATCGTCATCCATTGCCCGTAAGACAAAGCGGTCTCCGCCTTGACCCATCTTGGCGCGTACATCTCCAAGTGTTTCAAGCAACTCGGTGGCTATTGCTTTCTGGTCATCTGGGAGGGCGGCAACCATCTCGCCTGTTCTGCGGTGGATATGATCGACAGGCATCTCGTCAACGTAAACGCCATCTCCCATAAGCTCTGATGGCGCTCGTTTGCTTTTGTAATAGACACTGACGTTTCCGCCTGTGAAGTTCCTAACCGCATCTATTTGTGCAGGGTTCATACGCGATACGACAGTGCTTGCGTAGCTAGTAGCAAGCTCAGAAGGAACCTCTTTGCCGTAGGTATCCGCCGCAGACGCATTCGTGATCTTTGCGCCTTCTTTCCCCCCGAATACTGAGCGAACGAACGGCACGGGGAAGCGGCGTCTTGCGGCAGGCTTGGCGACAATCCCATGCAGGATGTATGAGGCGGCCTCCATCATTTCCTCTGACAGTGACAGGGTGAAGTCATCAAACTTCGGGATATCGTCGCCTTCCATTGTGTCCATCATCTTGCGGAAATCGGTCTCGACGCCATCGTCATCGACCCAATCAGCAAAAATTCTGCCGAGCAGTGTGTCTGCTGGTACGCCTGACTGACGAGCGTACTTATCTATCAACACGCGGTTGGCATCGGTAACAACAGAAGTGTTGTAAAGAGATTTCCCGATGTACTGCATACTTTGGGTGATGTCCTCGGACTTGCTTACGTTACTTGCAACGCCCCGCAACTCTTTGACAAACCCGTTCCATCCCTCGTCAGCTTTTGACGGCGGCAAGTCCACGCCCAGACGAGCGAGGCGAGCCGCAATGGTGCGAGCCGCGTATGTCGCGTCCGCGTTCCGATGGTTGATCTGGCTCAAGAATGTACGCATTGCAACATTAGCGTTTGCTGGCACACCGTCTTCCGTTCCGCTGCCAACATTTTGACGCTGCTCGACATCAACAGCTTTGCTGATAGTGGGCGATTTTGCCACTTCCATAAATTCAGCTTGATCGTCGGCAATTCTGCGGCGCTTGACTTCTACCCGTATGAAATCACGGTCGGCCTTGGCCTTCTTTGTTTTTGTTGCGGTAGCCTTCGCGAGCGCCGCCGTAAGCTCGTACTTGTCCATTTTTCCGTAACGCTGCTGCGCTTCCGAGACGTTTGCGTCAGACATCTCGATGGTGTCTTCGCCATTGATTATCTGGTTGACCCTGCGGTGCAGCTTTTTACCCAGCGCTGACGGTACGCCAACTGTCTGTTTCTTTTTATCAACGCCACCGGCAACGATATTACGCAAGTAAGCATCGAGAAGTTCGCCCATGCTTGCGGTCTCGTAGTTGATATTCGCATCGTCGAACTTCTTAATGTCCGCCTGAGACCTAATAGCGTTGGCTTTAGCCGCACCAGACATGATCTCCCGAGCGGCCTTAAAGTAAGCGGCTCGCTTGCGGTTGGCGGCTTGCGTTACCTTTTTGAAGTTCACCTTTTTCTTTAGAACTTCGGGTGTGAAGTTGTTGCTCTTGCGGAGATCGAGAACTTCGTCTGACAGGCGGTACTCGGGAAGATCGCCACCCTCAATATCCATGAACTTCTCGTTCAAGCTGTCGAGCACGTTGTTGATTAAGACCTCAAGATCGCTCTCGTAGAACGCAACCATCTCTGTGTCGAAGCCCTCTCGAAAGGCTTGGCCCTCGATGACGCCATCACCTTTTTGGTTGACGTACTGGTTCTCTTTATAAAGCATCTTCGAGAGAGTGTCGGCTGCCGCCTTCATCTTTCTGTTGAACTTCTTGGTTGCTTGGAATGGGCCAGTGGTGGTGCGATACTCTTCCTGCTTCTTGAAAGCAGATATCTTGTTGTCCTTTATCGTGTTCGCCATTCCGTGAAACTCGTGAGCCACTTTAAGCATCGCCTCGGCTGCCATCTGTGGGTCTCTCACGCTCTCGTCTTGACCCATGATTTGTCTGTACTCTTGATGCGCGTCATTCAACTGGACAAAGCGCATCCGTATTGCTTGGCCTAAACGTGTCGAGCCGTCCACAGGCATGTGGAACTTGACGCGCTTGGCTTCCTTGCGGCTCACAATCATTTTATCGAAAAGCGGTTCTAGCTCAAGATCGTGTACTTTTTTGCCGCTCATGTAAGACCAAAGCATTTTGACTAGCTTCGTGACTTTGTTCCAGAGCTTTTTATTCTGGGGGAAGTAAACCGCGTCATGCCTTCTCTGCATGTATAAGGCGAACTGGTTAGCAAACATTTCTTGCGGGCTTTCGGCCCCGTTAAACGCGCCTATTTCCGCCCCGAAAAGTTCGTCTTCGGGGTTAGTCACTTTGATAAATGGGGTGCGTTGCTCGACCACAGTGCGACCGTAGGCGTCTTTGCCACCGCCATTAAACGTGCCGTTTGCTGCGTAATACTTATCCATCTGCTGCCAGAACTCGAGTTTCATGTCGGCATTCATCAGGTTTCTGTAAGCCCAGTGGCCCATCTCGTGCATAACAATGAAGGTTCCCGAAAGGCCGCCTCGATCTCCATTAGGAAGAAGCGTAACACCTGGGTTCCTTCTGCCTTTCATGTCAAGGTTGATAGAGTTTGTTTTGTTTGAAACGGAGTGGACGGCCTGATACGATTGGTTGCGCGTTCCTGTGGTGTCCACAAAATTTGGGGCCGCATCTCCGTCTTGAATAACGAGGTCAAACAATCGGTTAATTTCTTTTGTTTCTACATCGCTCAAGTGCCGAGTGATCTTATTAAGGCTGGCCTTTGACGCTTCCACCTTGTCGTTAGGCAACTTGATGCCGCTCGGAGCCATCCTGTCGATAATAGAGTACAAGCCCGTTAAGGCTTTGATCCGCGTTTGGATCGGGATTTCAATTACGTCACCATTAACGCTCGTAAACTTATTGACCCACTGGTCGCTCTCGAGCCTGTTGAGGACTGTCCATAACTGCACAAGGTTTATGGTCTGGGTTTTAAGGACATCTTTATTGTTCGATATGCCCTGAGTTTGAAGTGGTGTGTTTGGATCGAACTGATACGCTTGCTCTGGCCTGCGGACATTATTGTTGTTTCTCACAAGCATCATTGCATTGTGCAGGCGGTCAAATAAATCAGGTTCCTCATCCGCCAACTCGCTTAGTTTTAGCTGGGTGTTATAGCCATCTTGCGCGTAATCAACCATCGGGGGCGGAGCTTCGGGAAGGTCTGCGCGTACCGCACCGTCGAGCAGGTTGTTATCGTTTAGGGGGTCGAAGTTAGCGAGCAATGTTTGAACATCAGTCTTCTGCTGACGGGCTGGCTTACCGTTGATTGTCTCTGGTATGTACCCAATGTACCAATCGTCGGCGTCTTTGCCGCCAAGGATATCGTCAAGCGACTTGTTGTTCTTGACTTGGTATGCGCTCGCCATGCGAACATTGTCTTTAGGTGGCTTGCCATCGTCGGTGACTTCTCTTTGCACACGGCGGATCAAGACTGCTATTTTGCCATCACGAGACACGAAGCCTTTGACCGTGGACTTCGGCTTGCCGTTAGGCTTGACCTCCACAACAGGCTCGGGCTTGGGGGTGCGAGCATTAATGCGGCGCTTCTCGCGCAGGTACTTGTCGAGGTCGCCGTGTCCGCCGTCCAAGTCGCCGTCACCCTCATACCTTTTCTGGGCTGCCTCGAGTGCGGCTTCTGCTTCCTCTGCATTAGCAAACATCTTCTCGGGCTTAACTGGCGGGCTGTCTGTGGTCTTGCCCGCCCAAGCTGGGCCGAACTGAGCCTTCATTGCCAATTCTTCGGTGGCAAAAACCTTAATCGTCCATCCTGATTTGTTCTTAATAGGTACACCAAAGAGCATGTCGCCTTTGGTAGCCTTACCCATCACACCGACTTTGCCGCTCTTTATGCCCACGGCTTGCTCGCCGCCTTGCGAGGTAAAGCGATAAACGGCCTTCTGAACCTTGAGCCCAGCGTCTTTAATTGCGAGGGCAAGAACCTGCTGTTTGTTGAACGAGCGAGGGTCTAAGTCACGGACGCCATCGGTCACGGTAAACCCGTCACCAATGTCCAAGCCCCTTCTGAACAGGCTGGATATCTTACTGCTTACTTTCCGCTCGCCCTTGCTGTTGACGTACGTTTTGAATACACGACCACCCACAGGATCATTCTCGAGCGCTGCGCCTGCCTTGGCTGTCGAGCCACCCACGCGGTTGCCGCCCGAGGACTTTTGCGAACTGGCTAGGTCGGCCTCGCGGTTCAGAACAAGGTCTTCGGATTTGATGCGCTTAATTTCTTCTACGCTTTCGTCCGCCTTAACTGTCTTGCGTACCTTATCCCAGCTATTTATGCGGCGCTTGATGGCAGCATATACTTCTTCCGTTACCTCGTCCTTGTAGGCGACGAGATACTTGTTGATTAGTATTTTCCTGTCTGCGCCGAGGTAGCGTTTGCTCGAGGCTGATGCCTCGATGATGTCCATAAATATGTTGTCAGCCACATCACTGACAGCTTTGTCACCCGCCGCTTGCTCTGGCGTTCTGCCGTCAAGATAAGCCTGCCGTCTTGCCGCTTCGCTGTCCTCAACCTCCGTTACGGTTTTGCGCTTGCTGCTCTGGTATTGTTTCTTCTCACCGCCACGAGCCGAGGCGATCTCCATGATTTTTTCAAAGCCATTTGTGGTAATGCGCCCGTCATCGGTCAGCTTAATTTGGCCGCTTTTGACTAGCTTACCTATATCGTCCTCGGTAAGAGGTGGATAGTCACCGAACTCTTCCGCATTCTTTGCATATATCGCAAGACGATTGCGGAGTTTCGCCATCTTCTTGTCTTGCGTCTCGGGCTTGACGCTAAAGATAATGTCGGCGGCGATGCCTTCATTGTCAGGTATTTCAGCGCCAATCCGCCTTACAAAAAGCTCGGCTTTGGTTTCGTTAGTGCCTCTGTTATCCGCGTTTACATCCGCAGGCGGGGGCGTCTCAACATCAACGTCAGGGGTGTCATCCACATCAACGTCAGGAGTGTCAGCGTCAGCGCTTGCAGCCTTTGGCTTTGCGGTTGGTTTTGCAGATGACAAGTTGGGAACGAACTGCTTTTCGGGAGCGCCCAGACGAGATGATGCCCACTGGCGAACCTGTTGCCTGCCTTTTGCGGACAGAGCGCCAGCTTTAGTTATGTCAATCTCACCCGCATCGATCAGCCTGCCGATCTCATCGTCAGTAATTGGCTTGAGGCTTGTGCCGTTTTCTTTATTCAGCTTCTCTATTGTTGCTGCGTAACGCGCTCGCATTTCGTCGAGAGACTTAACCCACTTATGAGGCGCGTCTTTCTTGGTCTTGCCTGCGGCCTTTTTCGTAATGGCGGTCGTGTACGTTGCGGTGCCATCGCCATCAGGGATTTCAAACTCAACGAAGCGCTTGTACGCCGCTGCCCTCTCGGGGCTTGCGGGCTCTTTAGGTGGGTCGGCTGGCGGTGTGGCTCCAGCGTCCGCACCGACATCATCATCCATGTCCGCGTCTGATACTTCATCATCATCAGGCTTGGTGTTAGTGCCAGTATCGTCCGCTGTCTTGGTGCCTGCGCCCGTGGCGGCATTGGGATCGGGGGTGCTGCTTGCGCCTCGAGCGGCAGCCCTTGTCGCGTCAAACCCTCTGCGCCACATGCGAGCGGCTTCCTCGCCGTGGACAGATTGGTAGGCGGCTTGCTGTGCAGCGACTTGCTCGTCACTCAAGTCCTTCATAGTGCCGTTGCCGTCACTGTCGTACTGCGTAGATTTTGCGCCTTCCTTCTCGTGGCGAGCCATGTCTGGGTTTTTAGCGCTCGTTCCACCCGCGTTGGCTCCCGAGCCGCCCGTATTAGCGCTCGTGCCACCCGTGTTGGGGGGAGGGGTTGCCGCCGCTGCGGGCGGAGCGTTGCGTGTGTTGGCAGTCCAGAACTGGCTATCAAGTTTTTTCTCGACATCAGCTAGGCGAGTTTGGAACTCAGCCTGCAAAGCTACCTTGTCTTCACCCGTCTTATCAGCGTTGGCTATCTTTTCGCCAAGCTCATCAAGCGCATTTTGGTCGCCCTCGACTTCTCTAACGTGCATCTCGATGTCGGCTCGCTCGGCCTGTGCGTCCACGAGATCGTCTTTAAACTCGGCGCGGCGAGCTAAAAGGGTGTCATCGGCAACCTTGGCTTGAAGGTCAGCTTCCATGCGGCCTAACTCTAACAGTCGGGCGTCGATTGTAGATGAGAGGCGGGAATTGTTGCGCCAGTTTAAGGCTGCATCAGCCTGCTTGCCCGAAGCGAACCTACCGATTACGCCACCGAGAACGCCCCCGACACCCGCTTCGATAGCTGCGGCTTTCCCCGTTTGCGTGTTGTCATATTCTTCGCGCAGGTTTTGCTGGATTTCACGAGACTGCTGGAGCCTGTCGAAGCCAGCGCCGAGCCCAGCGCCGATAGTGCCCTCGAGCAATGCGCCTTCTTTCGCGCCTTGATAAAGACCCGCAACTCGGGCAGCCTTGCGAGACTGTCCTGCCGCTCGAGCAGCCTGTGCTACTTTGCCAACCTTCGAGAGCTTGCTGGCAACGCCAGCGTACGGGACAAAGTTAATTGGATCGGCGATTATCGCTCCGCCGTAGTCTCCGAGTTGATCCCAGATAGTGCCTCGTGAGGGCGCTCGCTGCCATGCTGCTGCAAGACGGGTGTGAGTTGCCTTGTCGGCCTCACTGCCCATGTTGTACTTGCCCATGTCATAGCCAGCCGCACCGAAGTTGCTGTCGATCCAGCGTCGATCAGAGTACCACTCGTCCAGCATCTCGCTCGTGGAAGAAAATGACTTGCCTTGGCTTGCGTAATACGCACGGATGTCCTTCTGGAAATCCCTGTTTTTAATAAGGTCGCTACCAAAAAGGTTGTCGTAGCCAGATACGCTATCAAATGTTTTGTTAGCGTTGTGTGTCTTAATAGTTTTAAGAAAGCTCGAGATGTCGGACATTGTATCGGGTACTCCATTTAACCTGATCTCGGCAGATTACTCGGAGCACCCTCTTAGGTCGTCCTTATTGAGATAACTTTTCCTGCTCCCAAAGTTCGAGAAGCGCAGGATCGTTAGCTTCCATTGCGGTTCTAAGCTGCATAATCGCCCCTTCGCCTGTGTACCCAAGCTGTGCGGCAACCGTAGCTGCATTACGTCTCAGCCATGACCTCATTTGCAACTGATCGTCAGCATCGGGCTGCTCAACATCTCCGCTAGGTTCGTTGGTAAACAGACGCTTTATCGCAGCTACGGGATCAGGGCCAACGGTTCTTACTTCGCCGTTGGTAGACGGGATTGGCAGGTTCAGTGTTTCTGCAACAACATCCGCAGTGGTTGTTGGTGTTTGAAATACTGGTTCTGGTGGCAGCCTCACGCCCCCGTCTTGGTCTGGTGTATTGGTTTTGACCTCGTAAACAAACTTTCGTTTTTGTAGGTCGCGTTCCAACCAATCCCGATAGGCTTGGACGTTATCATTGGCATTCAAGCCCGTAGCTTCTTGGAACATGGTTTTGGGATATGGCTTCATACCTGCCCCCCAACCTTCGCTGAACTCGGTATAACGTGTCCAAGTGCTCTCGACCCCTGCGATGCGTTCGGCCTCGACCTTCTCGTCTTCCGCTATGCGTTTATCTTCTAACTCAGTAAGTGAGGCCACTTCCATTTCAGCGTCATTCACATAGCCCTCAATCCCCGCCCTTATTTCTTCGAGGTAGGCTAATTGGCCTTGAAGGGCTTGGACGTTGCCATTGATCTTTGATCTCATTTGCTCGGCGCTCGCGCCTTTGCCATACATATCGTCAGCGCCAGCCTGCCGCAAATTGCCGATCTCTCGCTGTAGCTCCAACATCTCGCCATGCAGCGCTCTCGTAAGCTGACGAGCCTCACCGCTGCCGTTGATCTCTTGCAGTAGCTCTTGGTAAATGGCGAGCTTCGTGAAGTTTGGCACATCGACGTTTGGTAAGTTATTCGCCGTGCTAAGTTTGCGTATCGCAGCTTCTATCTTTTCTGCTGTTCCAGTGAAGATAGGCTCGAGAGCAGAAAGGCTCGGATGCCCGCTAAAGTCGGCAGACACTATCCGACCATCCTCGCCAACCACAGTGCTTACACGATTAGCAAGTACACCAGATCGTTCGGCGGCATCGGTGTAAGCTGGATCAACCACGTTGTATTGGCTGTTGACGTACGCTTTACGATTGAGTTGGTATTGCGCCTTGAACGCTGCCAAGTCCTCTTTTCTGTCAATCGGGTTCATGCCCTTGAATGCAACAATTCCCGTCTCACGCATAGCCGCTAAGAATGCCGACTGCTCGATGCCGCCGTACGCACCCATAGATAGCCCGCCTTCCATATCCATAAGGCTCGCGTACACCGCGTCCCTCACAACCTCCAAGTTTGTGCCGCTATCTTTGTTATACAACGGGATTACTTTTAACCCTTCTTCGGTTTCCTTTTGGCCCAGTAACAACTCGTTCATAACGTCCATTATAAGCTCGTTCGTGGCTGGCAGGCCAAGGGTATTAAAGACACTTTGGATTTCGTTGCGAACGTCAGAAGTAACTTGAGCGCCCACTACCGCGACATCATCTTTTTCGAGGTCTCCAAGTATGCTGGGTATCATTAGGATGGGTTCGAATATTTCGGCATTAGTATCCATCGGAATTAGGGAGCGATTACCCGCCTCAACCGTTGCTATGACTTCGGCGATTGTTTCGTTTTCTCGGACGTTGATTGCCCTGCGAGCCTTCTCGAAAGCTGCGTCGAAGCCTCCGTTCGCAAGAGCTGTGTACTCTGCTTTCTTGGCGGGGCTAATGGTGATCCCCAGTGCCGTCAGGTCGCGCTCAAACTTTTCCAAGAACTCCTCTCTGCCAGCGTCAACCGCGCCTGCAAAGTCAAAGTTTGCATTCTCAGATTTGTTTGCGGCCTGATTGATGGAAGCCATTACCTTGCCCATAGCGGTAACGTACCTCTCCGTAATACGAGCTTTTTGTTCGGGGGTAAGGGTGACATCTGTTTCCAGAGTTGCCTCCATCTTCGCCTCGGCTGCCGCAAGCGCGTCTGCATCGCTCATTCCCGCTTGGGCAAATTCATCGAGGTCGCCATCTTCCACAGCGACCGCAACTTTTCGGGCTACTTCTTTGTCTTTTTCTTGCTTCAACTCGCCCAATCTTGTCGAGATATTTGCGTCCGCTGTTGTCGTGTCGAACTGCAAAGTATCGAAGTTTGGGTTGTTTTTGAAGCTGTCCTTCAAAGCGCTGATGTCTCTGTCGTACGCGAGTTGCGTTGTGGCACTTGCCGCGATTTCGTTTGCTAGTTGAGTAAATCTCGTATCATCTGCGGTCTTGAGTTTGTCGAGCCTGTCTCGTTCTTTTCCAGCATTTATTTCGTCGAGGCTGGAAATTCTTATCCTGCCTCGTATCCCTTCGTCGCCCGCCTCACGCAACAGTGTAGTTCTAAATTCTTCATAGGCTACTGGCGACATGGTTTGAGCGGCCTTCTCTAGTCGGCCCATGAAGGATTGTGCGAGCGCTTCTTTGCTGCCCTCGATATTACCTTGCACTCTATTATATGCGTCATCGAGCCAAGCAACATCCCCATCCTGATCTTGGTCAGGATATTTGAGAAGGAATGACGCCCTTGCCGTTTGCCAATCCTCGAGGGTCTTGATGTTTTTTGCGGCGTTGAAGGCATAAGTTGACGCTTCATTTGTCGCGGCTTCTGCCGCATCAGAAATCGTTGTAGAAAGAACGGCCTCGCTTGTTTCAAACTTGCCGCTCACCCTTAACGCCTCGTAAGCATCTGGATATTGGTTCTTGATTGCCTCTAGTCCTACGTCCGCGCCCTCCTGAGTTTGGTTTACTGCCGTCAGAACTTTTGTCACTTCGGCGAGGACGGTGGCTTCATTCTTTTTGTCCTGCCGCACATACGCGCCCTTGTACTGGTTGGTGAACTTATCGCCCCATATGCCAGCTTTTGTGTTGAGGGTATCAAATGCGCCTTTGGATGGGTTGTTGAGGTAGTCGTCAATTACGCGAGCGTTGTTCTCCTGCCAATCACCCCAAGCCTTGTCGCCAGCCCGCTTGTAAACCGCATCAAACATCTTTTCGTCAACTAGCCCATAAGAGTTCATCTGGGCTTTGAAGGCGGCTATTTCTTCTTCTTCGGTGCCGTACATGCCTGCCATAGCGTCACCCAAGCTAATGATGTCTTGAAGACTTTGGCGAGCGTCCTGTGCTTTTTGACGCTTTGCTGCCTGCGCTGCCGCTGCGTCTTGCTTTGCTTTTGCGTCTCTGTATTTTTTGACTTGGCGCTTCATCGTTTCCTCGGTCGGAATGCCCGACTGTAGCCCGCGACTGTTGCCCGCAAGATTGCCGTAATATTCCTTACGCTCTGCAACGCTCGCGTCTGGATTTGCCCTTATCCATTCTGCATAAAGCTGTGCGTTCTGTGCGCGGCGATCTTTGCGTTTCTCATCTGCGCCGACGAAGGCGTTTGTAAAACCGCCGAGTGCTAGAGCCATAACGCTCTCCTATTTTTTATTTGTCATGCCCGTGATCGGGTTGTAATCAAGCGATCTGTCGAGCCAAGTGCCGAACGCGCTACCAGCGTTATCAGCGGCGGTCGCCATACGATCAGCAGAGTTAGACGCTGATGTCAGCGCGGTGCCGAAGCCCGCTGCTGTCGCGCCATCTGCGGCAAACTTGTAAGTTCCAGCAGCTTCGTTGCCTTTGCCGATGGCGTAGTCTCGGAACACAGTGCTTGTATTATTCATCGTGTCGAGGCCCGTCACGTAATCGTTTAGGTACGTGTTGTTTCTCATGCCTTGCAGGTTTTTAATGTCGTTTATTGCGCCGCCGTACATGCCGATTTTGCCGTCCGCAAACTCCATTCCGTAGCGTCCACCCGCAATGTCGTCTGAGGAGCGAGAGGTGCTGTAGTCAAGGTTGCCTTTGATGTAGGTCTGGGCATCAGACATCGCATCAATTAAGTTCTGGTTGTAGGCTTGGGCCTCCATATCAGTAAGGCTTTTCTCCATCTGGATAGCGTATGTCGAGTTCTCCAAACCTTCGGGTATCTTGGCGCTCGCTCGAGCGCGAGCTTCTGCGACTGCCCTGTCTGTGTTTTGGTTGCGGAGATCAGCAAAGCGACCAATCATCTCGTCTTGCTCTGATCGGCCTTGGTTGTAACGAGAGCTTGCGTTGTTGCGGAACCTGCTCTCGTCATTGATAAGCGTGTTTTGATAGCCCGTCGAGCGGTCAACAACTTGCGAGGCGTTTTTCAACTCTTCAAGCTCACGAGCGTTCGAGAACATGCCGCGCATGTTTTCAAACTGGGTCGCGCTGATTTGGTCGAAACCGCCAAACTGAGAATAGGCAGCTTCAATAGCTGACCGCATCTCAGCAGAGCCACTGTTGTAAAGTGACATGACCCGCTCGTTACGAGCGATCTCGGCGGCGGTGAGTGCCGACTGATTATTAGACGCTGTATTGGCTCGCTCGTTTGACTTGATCATATTCAAGCCAGTGAGCACCGCCATTCCCGTATTGAATAAGCTCATGTCAGCACTCCTATCTT
>Ga0206131_10002969_pt1 | contig 19949 bp, 17 predicted proteins | sample Helgoland_Spring_FD_148636 | JGI IMG/M metagenome (GOLD analysis project Ga0206131, IMG submission 148636) | Pelagic subsurface seawater microbial communities from Kabeltonne, Helgoland, North Sea - Helgoland_Spring_Bloom_20160517_1 | ecosystem: Environmental > Aquatic > Marine > Epipelagic ...
TTTGCTCGCATGGTATTTCTGTTTGAGCAGTAATGGTTATTGTCAAAGCAAACAATAACATAGTAATAATTGACTTTTTCATATTTTTTGTTGTTTAATTTTTCACAAATATGCACTAATTATAGCAAAAAATGTTCACGTGTGGAGGTGAATATAATACTTTAACGGCTTTTTTCCGGAGGATTATAGGTTATTATTTGAAATTTCTATTGCTTTTTTTATGAGTAAAACTTTTTTATATTTGGTTTGTTTGAGATCAAAAAACAGATACATTCTTCTTAGTGAAGAACCGATACCGTCTATGCTTAGAAATACTTTTTCAGATATTTCTTTATTGCTTGCTTCTGGGTTTTGTAATAAAACATTTAACACACTCCAATCTGTTTTGTTTAGTTTTCTGTTAATACTTGTCTGAATTTTTTCTTTGTTGAGTTCAAAATTACTTGCGTCAACCAGTAGAGTTAATTTTTCTTTTCTTTTAAGTGAATTAATTTCTAATAACAAAGCGTCCAACTCTTTTCTTGTTTTTATATTTTTTGTTCTAAAAGCATATACAAATAGGATGACCAGCACTATAATGATTGATATTACAAAATAAATTCTGTAGGTATAGGTGAGTTTAACAATGGCATTTTCTTTTTCGTTTATTGCCTTGTTTTGTTGTAGTTTTTGTTCATATTCACTCTTAATGGTTTCTTTGATAATTAATATTTTATTTCTTTCTAATTGAAAACTGTCCCTAAAAATAGTGTGCTTTTCAATCATAGACAAAGCCCTATTTGTTTGATTACTTTTTTTATAACACTCATATAGTAATTGATACAAATCTGCCTTTATTTTGTTACTAGTCTCAGGTTTAAGAAGTTGTAAGCTTTTTTCACTTAGGTTTTTTGCCTGTGCGGGTTTGGTGTCTAAAAGCAAATACGATTTTAAAATTTGCGCTTCAATAATTTTTGAATTATTATCAATTTCATAATTAATTGCCAAGGCTTTGTTGGTATACTCCAGTGCTTGTGTTTTTTTTGACAATTTTTTATTTACTTTGGCAAGTAGTATATAACATTCAGATAAATCAAATTTATTACTAGTTTCTTTAAATTCGTTGATCGCTTTGTTTGAATACTCTTTAGCCTGATTGTATTGTTGTTTTTTGTAATATATTTCAGCTTTCTTTAAAAAGATAGTGCCAATTTGATTTTGTTTAGTGATTTTACTTGCTACACAAATAGTAAGCGATTTGTCAAAATATTCCATGGCTAAATCCAGTTCATCTAGAGTGTTGTATATGTCCCCAATTTGTGCAAGAATACGAGCCTCAGAAGTTTTTAATTTAAAATCTCTTATAATTTTTAGGGAGGTGTTAAATGAGTTAAAAGCTTTTAAATATTCTTTTTGCTCTTTATAAATACTTCCTAAATTAGACTGTATAACTATCAGATTTTTTGGGTCGTTAATTTTTTCAAGCAAACTAATTGATTGTTTGAGCACTTCAATGGACGTGTTAAGATCCCCTTTGATATAGTGTGCATATGACCTTTCATTAAGAGCACTAGCCATTTCTTTAACGACTCCTTTTTCTTTACCTAACTGGTAATGGTATTTAGTGAGTGAAATAACAGTGTCTGGCTTGGCATAGGTATTATTATTATAATAACTTTTAATAGCTTTAAAACGCAGTGAGTCTGAAATAGTAGTATTGACCCAGATGTTTTTTAAAGAGTCCTTTTTTATTTGTGAGAATAAAGGAGAAGTACTACCTATTGAGATAAAAAAAATTAATACAATTTTTAATTTTTTTAATGGAGGTTTTACATTCATTTAAAATTGAATTTAATTCAAATCAAAACTAATTCAATTTTTATCAACTTAAAATAATAATATTCATGTTTACAGGTGTTTTTTTTTTAATCAATTATTTATTACTTTTGTTAAACAACTAACAGTTAGCGAATTAATTAATAATTAAAATTATTTTATCATGAAAAAACTACTATTACTTATCTGTTTAATTCTATCTCAGATAACTTTCGCACAAACCCTTGAAATGCCAAATTTCCCAGATGGCGTAAATATCTACGATGTTTCCATAAAAAACGAACTTATCGATTTCTCGGAGGAAGGGGATTGGGACTTTTCTGAAATAACAACTGATAGTGACTCAGCGGTTCAAATAACACCTATTGCTGATTCGCCAGATGCCGGAGATTATCCAAATGCCACGCATGTTAAATATGAAGATGGGAATATACTTTTTCTTGGATTCGAACCTACTCAGTATACCTACCACGGAGAACAGACTATTATTAACACTATCTATCCATCACCACTGGTAGTGAATCCTTATCCATTTAATACTGGAGATACTCATACCGCTGGGGTCTTTAATATTCCATTTACCTGCTCAGGATGCCCTCCAGAATTATATAGAGATGATCAAGTGGTAACTACATCGCTTTCCTCAGGAAGTGTTACCATGCCAGACGGTTTTGTTTACAATAATGTAACATTGGTTAAAAGTACAAGAACATTTACTGATGGCCAAACTGGATCATCTCCGTGTATCACAACTCTTGAGCAATGGCTTTGGTGGGCTGAAGGGTATGCCATCCCTATTGTAGAAACTCGAACAATGTCTTCTGCCGGTCAATGTCCTGCGAATCCATCAGAATACACTAAGTTTTTGAAAACAGAAACAGCAAGAGTTCAAGTAATTCACAATTCGGCAGACGCAGCAGCAGAAACCGTAGATGTTTATTTAAACGAAACATTATTAATTCCAAATTTTGAATTTAGAACCGCTTCACCTTTTGTGGATGCTCCAGCAGGCCTAGAAATTGAATTATCAGTAGCACCTCCAAACAGCTCAGGAGTAGAGGAAGCTATTTACACAGCATCTGTTACTTTATCTGCAGACGAGACATATATAGTTGTAGCTGACGGTATTGTTAGTAGCTCAGGATACAATCCTCCGCAACCTTTTGGATTGCAAATTTATGACATGGGTAGAGAACTAGCTTCTGATCCTCAAAATACTGATATATTAGTGCACCACGGATCCACTGATGTACCAACTGTAGATATAATAGAAACAGGTGTAGGCGCTGGAACCCTAGTAAATAATATTTCTTACACCGAATTTCAAGGTTATCTTGAACTACCAACTGCTGACTATATTATTGATATAACTAACGAACAAGGTTCTATAACGGTTGCTTCATATCAAGTACCCTTAGCTTCGTTTAATTTAGATGGTATTGCTTTGGTAGCTGTAGCTACAGGGTTTTTAGATCCCTCTCAAAATTCTGACGGTCAGGCATTGGGTGTTGGAGTCGCACTACCTTCAGGAGGGCCTTTAATAATGTTAGAAGAGGTTTTAGGTAATAAAGACAATGAGTTAATTAATGCAATCACATTATATCCTAACCCAGCAAAAGAACAAGTGACCTTATCAAACAATTCTAATATTGCATTAAAGACAGCAATGATCTATGATCTTAAAGGTAAACTAATATCACAAATTTACTTACAAAATATACAAAGTGATCAAGTTATTGATGTGTCCTCATATCCAACTGGCGTATACTTGGTACATATTAAAGGAGAGCAATCAAGCGTTTTAAAACAAATTATTAAAGAGTAAGTTTTATAAGTAAACTCCATATAAATAAAAAATCCCTTACTTAATTGAAAGGGATTTTTTATGCAATAAACTTGAACAATAAAATAAATATATCATTAAAAGGTTTTTATATAAATATCAGTTAAATGGTTTTTTTTGTTGTGGTTATTTATAATTTAAATTAGATGTTGTGTTTTTCACAAATTTCATCAAACTCCTCAATACCTATGTCTTTTTCAATGCGGAAAGCTTTTCTTAATTTTTCTTGTATTCTTTGTCTTCCAAAACCATAACCGAAAGAAAAACCCATAAAGGCTAGTACTAAGCTTAAAAATATCATTTCCATATCGATTTTTTTATTTGATTATATAATAATGATGTAAATATAATAAACATTTACGCTATAATTAATTTAGCCCTCCAAGCTTTTAAAAAGATTAGATAAATATTTAATATATTTATTAAAAATTTAAAGCAATCAAAATGAAAAAAAAAATAGTAGTATTGGTCTTAGGATTAGCATTTACTTCTTGTAATGAAAAGGCTAAAGAGAAGATGGTAACCGAACCAAACGCAAAAGAGTCAACGTTATCAGATTCTTCAAAAAAAGTAATATATATTAAAAATAAAAACAAAAAGGGAAAAGAAGTCGAATTAAAGTTTAGCCTTTCAGCGCCATATGAAGATAGGAAATTGCCAATACCAGATGAAACTAGGCTAAATAAAATAGCAAATCTAGCCGTTAAATATGCTGATTATGATGTGGATAACACATTTAGTTACGAGTTTATAAGTGGAGTCGAAGTGCCTATTTATTTTAATCCTAATGATGGAGGTGGAGGTATGAACGTAGTTATTAAAGGAAAAGCACTAAATATGAGTGGTGTTCCTATATCAGTTACAACTACCATTTCATTTAATGCGGAGGGTGAAGTAACGAAATATCCTGATGGCAGATTGCAAATTACAACTACTAAGTATTAAGTAAAAGAAAAATAAACAAGTAAAAAAAGCCTCTCACATTAATTTGTTAAGAGGCTTTTTTTAATTTTAAATTATTCAATGTGCTAATAAGACATATAATTAGAATTAGGTTGAATTATTTTTAATCCATCCATACCACCCTTTAGAAAAGGAGCTATATTTCCTATAGTCGCATCTTCATTTTGCCTCCAATTAATATAAGAATTAAATTTGTCATTAGACTCCCAGTTTTCCAGTATGTAAATTGTATTATTTTCTTCATTAAAAGTTAGTTCTACAGACAAACATCCATCATAAGCACGAGTGGCTGGTAAGCCAGTTTTACTATTAAGAATTTCCATAACCTGATCTGTTTTTCCTGGTAAAACTTCCATGGTAGCATACACTAAATTTTTAGGGTAAACCGCATTTAACATTCCGCCAGCGTCAAAAAAATCGCCTTGCGCATTAAGTAAACCTTGATCATCAAAACCAAAATACCAGTAGCCTTTAAGGTTTAATTGCTTTCCAGTTGCTACTTGAATACCAGTCCATTTTCCATAGGTTCTCACACTACCATTTAATACTCCTAATGAATCCGTTCCAGGAAGCCATAGTTCAGCGGTATAATTGATGTCATCAAAAGCATCATGGTAACCTTTTAGCATGGAAGTATATGTTTCATATCCAACAATATCAGAACCATAAAAAGGTAGTTCAACTTTAATTTCTTTACTAACTAGCTTTAGTTGTTCGTCTATATTTTCTTCACCATGCAATTTAAATAGTTGCTTTGCGGTCGCTAAATTTTTAGCATACTTAGAGTTCGAATTAGAGCAACTTGTAAGAAATAAGAGTGGTAGTATTAAAAATAAAATATTTTTCATGTTTTTAAATGTTTTGTGATTATTTATGATACGTGTTTTAATTTATTCTGGAAGACCATTTTTTCCTTTTCTTGGAGCATACGATGTATGTAATATTTTCCATCCATCATCGGTATTAGTCCAAGTTGCTGATGCTCTTGTTGCATAAGGAACAGTTTCGTTGGTTTCTGTAATGGTATAATTACCATCTGCAACAAATGTAATTACAGCAGTTTTCATATCAGGGGAAAAGTAAGTTTCCATATTAGAGAGCTTGAAGTAATCCCAAGTTAAACCATTGCCTTTTAAAAGATCCTCTTTGGTGTAAATATAAAAAGGATTTAAATTAGAGTCTCCAGTAGAAACTTTAATCTCTGGATGTTCAAACTTTTTGTAGGACTCATAATCCCCACCCAAAATTGCTTTTTGCATTTCTTCTTGATTTGCTATAATTTTTTCACTTATTTTTTCTTGTTCGGTTTTAGCATAATACAGTTGAGCTTTAGTTGCATATGGAGACGCAAAGGTTGCAAAGTCGATTGCCTTAAGTTGAGTGTTTAATGCATTTTCGTAATCTCCCATTGCAGCATAATGTTCTCCCATTGAATCATATGAATTTGGACCATCATGCATATTTTGAGACATTTTAACATACTCCATAGCTTTAGCTGAATCTTCTTTTCCGAAACTTCCGTTCATATAGCCATAAGATATCATGTTATAGGCTGAGGAAGAGTATAAAGGGAATTTTTCAGCAAAAGCTTTAAAAGAATTAAAATCCTGCAAAGAGGTAGTTAAGTAATTTATTAATGGACTCTTTGGAAATTGACTTGCAAGAGTTTTATCTAAAGCTTTTTGTTCCTCTGAAGAGGCTAACATATAATTATACCAGGCTTTTTCTTCTGCACTTAATTTAGTTTCATTAATTTCTTTAATTTTTGTTGTTCTACTTCCCCATTCTGAGTTTGAACTACTAATAAATGCCAAGGTTAGTTGTGCACAACCACAATTTTCATCTATTAATAATGCTGAATTAGCAGCACCAAAAGCGGCCATATATTCTAAATTCATTGCATATTCTATTGCTTGATTAGCAATAATGGCTCCTTTTTTATTGCAAGAAGTATTATTGACCCATTGAGCATTAGCAATCATTGTAACACATAAAGAAGTGATAATTAGGGTATTTTTCATAAATTATTTGTTTTATTGTTAAATCTTAGTTAAAAACAAATATAATAAAAACTGATTGCGTTACACAACTAATTTTTGGTTTATATTTGACTTTTTAACCCTAATAAATATAAATTTTTTAATAACTAAAAATTTTATTGTTTGATGTTTTAAACAAGAAATTTAGAATTACATGGCAAATTCCTCCAAAAAATATACTTGTGCAATAGCACGTTCTACAAATCTTATTGGAGATAAATGGTCGCTTCTTATAATGAGGGATGTTATTTTACATAAAAAATCCAGATTTAAAGAATTTAGGTCCTCAAAAGAAAAAATAGCTACTAATATTCTTACTACCAGATTAGATTTTCTAGTAAAAGAAGGATTTCTCGAAAAAATTACACCTTTAGGTACAAAAAAAAGTACCCGTTACATTGCCCTAGATAAAGGGATGTCAACATTAAATATTGTAATTGAAATGTATTTATTTTCTATTCATTCCATAGATGAATCTGTTTTAGATGAATCTCAAATTGCTATTAAGTCTGCTATCACAAGTAATCCGAAAATATTTAAAGAAGAAAAAATTAAAGGATATCTTAAATTTGTTAAAGAGTTAAAGGCACTTTAATTTATTTATCATTACATTACATAACAATACAAAAATAATCGTTATGCAAATGAGAAATATTTTATTCTTGACCGTACTTTTTTTGACAATATCTTGTAATAACAAAACTAAAAAAGTGAAAGAACTCGCTGTTATAAAAGAAAACACGGCCCTATTAATAGTGAATTATGAATTAAAAGACATGACCTTAGAGGCACATTCCGAATTAGGTTCAGAGGTTGTTTCTAATTTTTCGCCTGGTAAAATTGATGGTTTAATTGGAAAAACATTTATCGGTAATGTTGATAATGGTGTTTTTGGAGGTGTTTATTATTTTGAAAACCAAAAATCGTTAGATACTTATTTAAATTCTGAACTATGGAAAGGTATTGCATCACATCCCAACTTGATAAATTTTAAAACAGATAGCTATGGGATTGCTTCTATTTCTGATTTAAGTAATGGTAATGCAGCTATTAGAAATACAGAAAAAATAAAAGCTCCAGAAGGAATGAGTGTTTTGGTTGTTAACTATGAATTAGAGGATATGACTTTAGAAGCACATGCTGAATTAGGTTCAGAGGTTGTTTCTAATTTTTCACCTGGAAAAATTGATGGTTTAATTGGAAAAACCTTTATTGGTAATGTTGAAAATGGTGTTTTTGGAGGCGTGTATTATTTTAAAAATCAGGATGATTTAAATAACTATTTAAATTCTGATCTTTGGAAAGGTATTGTAACACATCCTAATTTGGTAAATTTTAAAACAGATATTTATGAAGTTGCTTCAATATCTTTAGTTTCAAACGGAGTTCCAATTCTTTAACTTGATTTATTAAATTCAAACAGCATAATAAAACATGCGAAAGCGATTAATAGAGTTTATATGCTGTAACGATTTTTTACCTGCACCTATAACTCAACTATTGTAAATTAATAACAACTAAACCTATTACGTTCAATATTTATCCATTAAATTTTTGTACTCATTTCATCAAATCCTTTAGCTGCATGAATTTTATATACAACACTAACAAACATCACTGTTTTGTTCGATGGGTTTGAGGTTAAATTAAGAGTTTAGCTTATCTTTGCAGGAAATAATAGTGTATGACTCATAAAGCGGGATTTGTTAATATTATTGGAAACCCAAATGTTGGAAAAAGTACCTTGATGAATGCTTTTGTAGGAGAACGACTTTCTATTATTACTTCCAAAGCTCAGACGACTCGTCATCGTATTTTGGGGATTGTTAATGGAGATGATTTTCAAATGATTTTGAGTGATACTCCCGGAATAATAAAGCCTGCTTATCAATTACAAGAAAGCATGATGGGATTTGTGAAGTCTGCTTTTGAAGATGCCGATGTATTACTTTACTTGGTAGAATTGGGTGAGAAAGCGTTAAAAGATGAAACGTTTTTCAATAAGATTACTAGTGCCAAGATTCCTGTTCTATTACTTATTAATAAAATAGACAAAGGAAACGAAGAATTGTTAAAAGAATCTTTAGAGCTATGGCAAAATCAAGTTCCCAACGCCGAAATATTTGCAATTTCTGCCCTTGAAGATTTTGGGGTTCAAGAAGTCTTTAAGCGTATTATTGATGTGCTTCCAAAATCTCCAGCTTTTTATCCAAAAGATCAATTAACAGATAAGCCAGAACGGTTTTTTGTGAATGAAATTATTCGTGAAAAAATCTTAATGCATTATAAAAAAGAAATTCCTTATTCAGTTGAAATAGATACTGAAGAGTTTTTTGAAGAAGAAAGTATCATTCGACTGCGAAGCGTTATTATGGTTGAGCGTGAAACACAAAAAGGCATTATCATTGGTCATAAAGGATCCGCATTAAAAAGAGTAGGGGTAGAAGCGAGAAAAGATTTAGAAAAATTCTTTGGTAAGCAAGTTCATATGGAACTCTATGTAAAAGTGAATAAAAATTGGAGAAGTAATGAACGCCAATTAAAACGATTTGGGTATAATCAGTAGTATTTTACGATGCTTTTTATGTTGTTTTTCAATTTAATATAAAACCCTATTTATGATCCATTCAATCGTTAAAATATAAGCGCAGCCAAACAATATTCAAATGTCAGCTTACTTCCTGTAGGTACTATGTAAACGCATTTAAAGACTCCATCTAATAGCGATAAATTAAAAAAAAATAAAATGTAATTAAAAGTATGGTTTTTCACCAAATATCACCTCTAATTCGCTTTCGTAGCTTCTAATTCAACAATGTTAAATTGTAATTGTAAGACCAAAAATATTTAATTTTTATTCGAGACCCTTATAAAAACATGATGTTCTATTCTTAAATATTGAAGATTATTTTTGTAACTCTTTACTGTTTTCAATAGATCTTAGCATATTCTCATTATTTTTATGCCTCTTAAGTTTAAATCTAGGTCTTGATATTAGTTCGTTTTCTAGGCTCGCATACAACGAAATTGGATTGCGATTTAGAATTTTTTCTTCAAATAGTAAAGCTTACCTTTGCAGCCAATAAAAAAGATATGAGTATAGTAGCCATTGTAGGTAGACCAAACGTAGGGAAATCTACTTTATTTAATAGATTAATTCAACGAAGAGAAGCAATTGTAGATGCTGTTAGTGGTGTTACTAGAGATCGTCATTATGGAAAAAGTGACTGGAATGGAAAGGTCTTTTCTTTAATTGATACTGGAGGATATGTTGTTGGAAGTGATGATGTATTTGAATCGGAAATCGATAAGCAAGTTGAACTAGCTATTGACGAAGCTGATGCAATTATATTTATGACGGATGTTGTTTCTGGAGTTACTGGTATGGACGAAGAGGTTACAAAACTATTGCGAAAATGCGCCAAACCTATTTTTTTAGTAGTTAACAAAGTGGATAGCGCCAAACGGACCAATGACGCTATTGAATTTTATTCGCTAGGATTTGAAAAATACTATATAATGTCTAGTATTAACGGTAGTGGTACCGGAGAGTTATTAGACGATTTAATAAAGGTATTACCAAAAGAGGAGGAAGTTGAAGAAGAAAGTGAATTACCTCGTTTTGCGGTTGTTGGGAGGCCTAATGCTGGAAAATCTTCTTTTATCAATGCTTTAATAGGTGAGAATAGATACATTGTAACTGATATTGCAGGTACTACTAGGGATAGTATTGATACCCATTACAATAGATTTGGTTTTGAATTTAATTTAGTAGATACTGCTGGGATTCGAAGGAAAAGTAAAGTTAAAGAAGACTTAGAATTTTATTCTGTAATGAGAAGTGTTCGAGCAATTGAACATTGTGATGTTGCAATTCTTGTGCTGGATGCCACAAGAGGTTTTGATGGTCAAGTACAAAAAATATTTTGGTTGGCTCAAAAAAATAATAAAGGAATTGTTATTTTAGTAAATAAATGGGATTTAGTTGAAAAAGATCATAAAAGTGTAAAAGAATTTGAAAAATTAATTCGATTGCAATGTGAACCTTTTACAGATGTGCCAATAATTTTTATTTCGGTACTTACTAAACAGCGTATTTTTAAAGCAATTGAAACTGCTGTTGAGGTATTTAAAAATAGAAGCAAAAAAATTAAAACCAGTGAACTTAATGAGCTTATGCTTCCAATTATTGAGGCATATTCACCACCTGCATATAAAGGAAAATATGTGAAGATTAAGTATTGCATGCAGTTACCGATTCCGTATCCAAGTTTTGCGTTTTTTGCTAATTTACCGCAATATGTAAAGGATCCGTACAAACGTTTTCTCGAAAACAAATTACGTGAGAAATTCGATTTTCATGGAGTTCCCATTACCGTTTATTTAAGAAAAAAATAGAAAAAATTATAAGTGATCTTTAATTTTGAGTAGTTCAGTTTTTACAGTTTCTAATTTTCTGATAATTTCAAAATTACTTATTGTTTTGTGTTTGTTTTCTTTAAGATGAGTTTTTGCTCCTTCCAAGGTAAATCCACGTTCTTTGACGAGGTGGTATATGAGCTCTAAATTCTTAATGTCTTCTGATGTAAACTTTCGATCGCCTTTTGCATTTTTTTTAGGCTTAATTATATCAAATTCTTTTTCCCAAAAACGTATCAAAGAGTTATTTACAGAAAAAGCTTTTGCAACTTCTCCAATTCCATAATATCTTTTTTCTGGTAATTCTATTTTCATTTAATCCAATGATTGATTTTCTTGTCCTGCTACTTTTAGTAATTCAGCAAACTCTTCAGAGCTTAAGTCTCCATAATAGAAATTAATAGGATTTATTTTTTTTTTATCTTTAATTATTTCATAATGTAAATGTGGAGCTTGTGACCTACCAGTACTACCTACAAAACCAATTAAATCTCCGCGTTTTACTTTCTGTCCTTTTTTAACAGCATACTTGTAAAGGTGTGCATATAAACTAACATAACCAAATCCATGATCAATTCTAATGTGACGGCCATATCCAGATGAACGTCTGTCGGCTCTCTTTACAACTCCATTGCCAGTTGCATAAACTGGAGTTCCCCTTGGGGCGGTAAAATCCATTCCTTTATGAAATTTCCTAGCTTTTGTAAATGGATCTGATCGATAACCATAACCAGAAGCCATGCGTGTTAAATCTTCATTTTTTACGGGTTGAATTGTAGGAATGGCTTTTAATAATTTTTCTTTTTCTTCAGCAAGTATTGCTATTTCATCTAAAGATTTAGATTGTACAACAATTTGTTTAGTAAGTATATCAATTTTTTTGCTAGTATTAATTATTAGATTTGAATTGTCAAAACCTTCTAGGTTTTTATACCGATTAATCCCTCCAAATCCTGCTTTTCGTTGTTCTTTAGAAATTGGATTTGCTTCAAAATAAACTCTGTAAATTGCATTATCTCTTTCCTCTAACTCAGATAAAACTTTTTGAGCTTGTCCCATTTTTTTATTTAATAACTCAAATTGCAACTCCATATTAACAAGCTCTCTTTTTAAAGCTTTTTCTTTTGGACTTACAATATACGGGATGTTTAAATAGATGATAAGTAGCAGAAAACCACTTAATAGCATACCAAATATGCTCATTAAAAAGACTTTAATTTTTTTACCTTTTTTATGATCTATTTTTCGATAGGATAAGGTATCACTATCGTAGTAATATTTTACTTTAGCCATACGTTAAAAAATCTTATTTTTGCTCATTAGGGATATTGGTTTAATCAAAAACGAACTACAAATATAGAAATTGTGTAAGAAACCCCCTAATTAGGCTTATTATTAAATAATTAACTTATGACTTCAAAGGAAATACGTTCCAGATATTTAGATTTTTTTAAATCGAAATCACATGCGATAGTGCCGTCAGCACCTATGGTAGTTAAAGACGATCCAACTTTAATGTTTACCAATGCGGGTATGAATCAGTTTAAAGAATATTTTTTAGGTCATAAAGCGATACAGAATAAACGAGTTGCCGATACCCAAAAATGCCTTCGGGTAAGTGGAAAACACAACGATTTAGAAGAAGTAGGTATGGATACCTATCACCATACGATGTTCGAAATGTTAGGGAATTGGAGTTTTGGAGATTATTTTAAAAAAGAAGCGATTGAATGGGCTTGGGAGTTTTTAACCAAGGAGATGAAAATTGATAAAGATTCTTTATATGTAACCATATTTGAAGGAGATCAATCTGAAGGATTAGCTAGGGACACAGAAGCCTATGATTTATGGAAGAATTTACTACCAGAAGAGAGAATTATAAACGGTAACAAAAAAGATAATTTTTGGGAAATGGGAGAACAGGGACCTTGCGGGCCTTGTAGTGAAATACATGTAGATATTAGACCCAAAGCTGATAGAGAAAAAATTAGTGGATTGGATTTAGTAAATAAAGACCATCCTCAAGTTGTTGAACTTTGGAATTTGGTCTTTATGCAATTTAACAGGAAAGCAAATGGAAGTCTAGAACACCTTCCAGCATTGCATGTAGATACAGGAATGGGTTTTGAACGCCTTTGTATGGTCATGCAAAAAACACAAAGCAATTACGATACCGATGTTTTTAAACCTTTAATGCAAGAGGTTGAAACCATCACTAACAATGAATATGGTAAAGACGAAAAAGTGGATATTGCGATTCGTGTTATTGCCGATCATCTTAGAGCGGTCGCTTTCTCAATTGCTGATGGACAAATACCAAGTAATACAGGAGCAGGATATGTAATTAGAAGAATTTTACGAAGAGCTGTTCGCTATGGGTTTACTTTTTTAGGAACTAAAAAACCATTTATATATCAGTTGGTCGATACCTTAACTAAACAAATGGGTGCTGCTTTTCCTGAGTTACTAAGAGAAAATAAATTAATTTCTATTGTAATTAAAGAAGAAGAACATTCGTTTTTAAGAACCTTAGATCAAGGTTTAGTATTATTAGAAAATGTTATTCAGAACGCAGATTCTAGCATAATTTCTGGTAAAAAAGCATTTGAAATGTATGACACTTTTGGATTCCCTAAAGATTTAACTGCTTTAATTTTAAGAGAACGAGGGCTAGACCTAGACGAAGCTGAATTTGAGTTAGAACTTCAAAAACAAAAAGAACGTTCTAGAGCGGCCACCAAAGTAGAAACGGGAGATTGGATTGTATTGGTCGAAGACGATGTTCAGGAATTTATTGGCTATGACTACTTAGAAACAAAAGTGAAGATCGCTCGTTATAGAAAAACAAAAACAAAAAAGCATGGTGAGTTTTACCAAGTAGTTTTCAATTTAACTCCATTTTATCCAGAAGGTGGTGGGCAAGATGGTGATAAAGGATATTTAGAATCTTCGCATGGAGATTTGGTTTATATTGTAGATACTAAAAAAGAAAACAACTTAGTTATTCATTATATCAAGAACCTTCCAAAAGATGTACATGATACTTTTAAAGCAGTTGTTGATAAAAAAATAAGGTCGTATACAGAAGCAAATCATAGTGCGACTCATCTATTACATCAAGCTTTACGAACTGTTTTAGGGACGCATGTGACTCAAAAAGGATCTATGGTTCACAGTCGTGGATTGCGATTTGATTTTTCACATTTTAGTAAAGTAACGACAGAAGAATTAATTCAAGTAGAAAATTTTGTGAACGCTCGTATTAGAGAAGGATTAAGTTTAAAAGAAAAAAGGAATATTCCGCTACAAATCGCATTGGATGACGGTGCAATTGCTCTTTTTGGAGAAAAGTATGGCGATACAGTTCGAACTATAAAATTTGGTAATTCTGTAGAGCTTTGTGGAGGAACTCATGTGGAAAACACAAAAGATATTTGGCATTTTATTCTACTTCATGAGGGAGCTGTAGCTTCAGGAATAAGAAGAATTGAAGCGATTACTGGAGAATTTGCAAAAGATTTCTTTATTTCTAACTCCAATAAATTTAAAGAAGTAAAAAAAGTGCTTCAAAACACAAGCGATCCTCTAAAAAGCATTGTTACCATACAAGAAGAAAATTCAGATTTAAAAAAGCAGATTCAAACCCTTTTAAAAGAAAAAGGAAAAAATTTAAAAACGGACCTTAAAAACAAGATTTCGGAAATGAATGGGATTAACTTTTTAGCAAAACAAGTGGATTTGGATGCCAATGGTATTAAAGATATTTCATTTGAATTAGGAGGAGAAATAGATAATTTATTTCTTTTATTAGGAACCAATCAAAATGGGAAAGCATTGCTCTCTTGCTATATTTCTAAAAGTTTGGTAGCTTCTAAAGATTTGGATGCAGGAAAAATTATTAGGGAATTGGGTACCTATATTCAAGGCGGCGGGGGAGGTCAACCTTTCTTTGCAACAGCAGGAGGGAAGAATCCAGATGGTTTAAGCGAAGCGTTAAGTAAAGGGAAAGATTATATTTTTTAAATGCAGTTAACGTTAAGCTTTTGTTGTAAAATAGATGAAACTTCAAACTAAAATACCGATAGCTTCAAAACAACCTAAGATCGACTATGATGCTAAAATAGTTTTATTAGGGTCTTGTTTTGTAGAAAATATTGGAGATAGGTTGAGTTATGCTAAGTTTCAAACATTGCAAAATCCCTTTGGTATTTTGTTTCATCCAAAAGCAATTGAGAATAGTATAGAAAGAGCGCTGCGAGATGATTCGTTTACTGAGGAAGATGTTTTTTTTAAAAATGAACGGTGGTATTGTTTTGAGATGCATTCTTCAATAAACGCAAGCAATAAAAAAGATTTTCTAGTATTGATAAATAGGAAACTAGCCGAATTAAAATCATATTTATTAAATTCAACCCACATAGTTTTAACTTTTGGAACAGCTTGGGTATATCGATTTGTAAAGTCTCAAAAGTTGGTGGCAAATTGTTTTAAAATACCACAAAAGGAATTTAAAAAAGAATTGCTTAGTGTTAGTGATATTCATAGTTCGCTATCTAATGTAATTTCATTAATAAAAGAAAGCAACCCGAAAGCTTCCATTATAACAACTGTATCTCCGGTAAGGCATTTAAAAGATGGCTTTGTTGATAATAATTTAAGCAAGGCCCATTTGATAACTGCCATTCACCACTTTTTATCCAGTGAATCACTTTTAAAAACCCTTTTTTACTTTCCTTCCTATGAGATAATGATGGACGAATTGCGAGATTATCGTTTCTATAAAGAAGATATGATTCATCCCAATAATACAGCTGTTAGCATAATTTGGGAAGCCTTTAATAAAGCCTGGATCTCTTCCAAAACAGCGCCATTACAAAAAGCTATTTTAGCAATTCAATCAAGTTTGAAACACAAACCATTTAATCCTAATAGCGAAGGCCATCTTTTATTTATAAAGGATTTAGAGGCTAAAATTAGTTTAATTAAAAAGGATGTTCCACACATAAAATTTTAGCAAATATCTTTTTTTGCTATAAAATGTTGATTTACAAAATGTCCTGTATTCTATTATTTGTTTTTTAATAAATTATCTTTTTTTAATTAAATAAACTAAAATATTCAGTTGTTAAGTTGCTGTTTTTATAAATTAAAATAAGACTTCAAAAACATGAAAAAAGTTTGTATCCCTTTATATTTAATGTTTTTTGATAAAAAATATAAATAATGGATGTTTTATTAAAAATTTAATTTTTATCCCAACAGTAAATAAATAGTATTATTGTCCTCAATCAAGTATTAGTCCTATACCTATAAATGTACTTAAAAAACAAAATGACAGAATAGGTAAGCAACAATTAGAAATAAATACATACAAAAAAGAAGTATTTATTTTATAAAAAAATGGTTAATCAACCTATTACCTAGCAAGAATAATATCACAATTTACTATGAAAAAAATACTTACACTTTTAGCATTAACTATTGCATGTAGTATCAATGCACAAGTACAATATCAATATACAAATAATACCGGATCAACAAGTTCTTCAGCAATTGGATATTTTACAACAGCAAGTGGTGACGGTACACTTGCAACGGGGAGAGACACAAAAGCCATTGGAGATTGGTCTACAGCAATGGGGTATGCATCAGAGGCAAATGGAAATAATACTATTGCAATGGGGAATCGTAGCAAGGCAAACGGATATACATCTTTAGCAATGGGATATGATGCAATTGCAAATGGAGATCATTCTACAGCAATAGGAGAATACATAGAAGCAAATGGAGATCATTCTACAGCAATGGGAAGAGGATCATATGCAAATGATTACTCCTCATTTGTAATTGGTTATTATAATTTAAGTGGCTTTACGGTTACTGGTAGTGCAACTAGCCCAAATCCTGCAAATACTGCTTTTGTAATTGGAAATGGAACTTATTCTAATAGATCAGATGCTTTTAAAGTAATGGCTAATGGAGACACTACAGTAAGTAATGACCTAACAGTAGGTGGTGATATCGTAGTGTCATCTGACGCGAGGCTTAAAGCAAATATTGTGTCTTTAGGCTCTACGCTTGCCAAACTATTACTTATTGATGGAAAGACCTACACAATGAAAAATGACGGCAAACAAAAAATAGGCGTATTGGCTCAAGATATTCAAAAAGTATTTCCAGAACTCGTTACAACAGACGATAAAGAAATGTTAGCGGTAAACTATCAAGGGCTTGTACCTGTGCTTATTAACGCACTTAAAGAGCAAGAGGGTAAATTATGTAAGCAACAATCAGAAATAGACGAACTAAAAAAAATGGTTGAAAAATTAATATCTGACAAATAACAGACCATGAAAAAGCTTACACTATTAATATGTTTTGTATCCTTTTTAGCAAAAGCTCAAAACATCACGGTTGCCTCTGGCAAAAGTTTTACAATTGAAAAAACTGGTTCTGTGACCATGAGTGGAGATTTCTCAAACGCTGGAACCTTTATATTAAAATCAGAGTCTGATGAGTTTTCTTCAATTATAATTGGCGGCTCTGTTACTGGAAACATTAGCTACAATCGGTATGTTAATTCGGTAGGTACTAACGGGTGGGATTTAATTGGTTCACCTGTGGAAGGACAATCTATTAGCTCTTTTGCTTCTGCTAATGTTTCAACCTTAGCTACTAATGGTGATCAGTTCGCAATAGGGCCCTATGATAATGAAACGAATACATGGACCAACTATACGACTTCTACTATTGGGAATGCAGGTGATTTTGATATTGGTAAGGGCCAACAAATGGCTACTATAAGTGGTGGAACTTTAAAATTCACAGGAACTCCTGCTTCTACTTTACAAACGCAGGCAATTATTGATAATGATGGTGCCAATTCAGGCGCAGGTACTCAATGGAATTTAATAGCCAATCCTTTTCCTTCTTATTTACAAGGAAATACCAATGCGCACTCTACCAATAATTTTTTAACAGTAAATAGTGATAAGCTTGACGATGAGTATGAAGCAATTTATGGCTATGATGCAGATGGTACAGGATATACAGTTTATAATAATTCGAGTGATGCATTGTTTCTTGCTCCAGGGCAAGGATTTATGGTAGCCTCCGATAATACAAGCTCTGATACCGTTTCCTTTACAACAGCTATGAGAACTGTTGTTGGCACAGATGATTTTATTTCAGGTGTTAACCCAAGCTCTTTTGAGCTTATTCTTAAACTGTATGAGGGAAACACAGAGATAGACTATACGAGATTTTATTTTGAAGATGGACTTACTCTTGGTTTAGATCCTGGCTATGATGCTGGCCATTTTAATCAAAACGCGTCTTTAATGTCAAGATTAGTAGATGAAGATCAAGGAGTTGGATTTGCTGTTAATGCAATGGGAATAGCGAGTTTAGATGATGTAATAGTTCCTCTTGTAATAAATAGAGCAGCTGGAGTCGACTTTAGAATAAGTATCGATACTTTTGGTCTTACTGCAGGTACCAATGTTTATCTAGAAGACAATCAAAATGATACAATGACTCTTTTAAATGAACAAGACTTTGAATTAACACCAGCGAATAACTTAAGTGGAGCAGGTAGGTTCTTTATTCACTTTATTGAATCTAGTTTATCCATCGAAGATGAAATAAAAACCAATCTTTTAAATGTATACAAGTTAAATGCGCATAATTTTATTACAGTAGAAGGGTTGGCTAATCAGTCGAGTCAGACTATTTTAAGATTGTACGATTTTCTAGGTAAAGAACTCGTATCCAAAACTTTTTTAAACAATATAAACACACAGACAATTTCTACACAGGGATTAACTTCAGGTATTTATATTATTAAATTAGAATCAGAGAATAACGTAATAACTAAAAAACTTTTTATAAAGTAACTAGCGATGAAGAAAGAGACTAAAAATAATAAAGAAGAAGTTCCTTCTGGAATTACTAGAAAAGACGCAATATTGAAAATGGGTAAGTATGCAGCGCTTACAGCAATGGGAACTTTTATGATTCTAAATCCACAAAAGGCACAGGCTACATCTTCTAACCCAAGCATCAGCGGTGATGGAGGTGGCTCTGATGATGGCAGCAGAGGTGATGGAAGAACTGATGATCCACCAAACCCTCCTGGTTGGGATTAGTAAAACAACTTTTTAATGATTTAAATGATTTGTGTTGAAGAAAAACTTCTAGTTAATGTTCTTTATAGGCCAGCGTCTGAAATCTTAAATGGTATAGATATCAATGATGTCAACTTTGAAAATTTAATAAAATTAGCCAGTGGTCATTTAATGCTTCCTGCTCTTTTTTTTAATATTGATAAAAAAAAAGTATCCTACTTATTTCCTGAGGATTTTATAGCCTACATTAAAAATATCTATGCTATTAATAAAGCGAGAAATACCGTTTTATTAGCGGAGGCAAAAGAGCTGTCGGATCTCCTATATAAAAATAATATTAAACATATTTTTCTGAAGGGAACGGCGCTTTTACTCACTAATGTTTTTGAAGATATTGGTGAGCGCATGATTAGTGACATCGACTTTATTATTCAGTATAAAGATGAAGAAAAAGCTATAAATTTATTTAAAAAAAACAACTACGTCTTTCGTGGGTCTCTAAAAACAAATCAGAAATTTAATTTTAAGTTGTTTAAGCCTAAACACCTACCCAGGCTCGTACATAAAAATAAAATAATGGCTCTTGAACTTCACACAGAGTTATTAAATAAGGGATGGAGAAGGTTTGTTTTTAATTCAAAAGCGCTTTTGAATGATTTTAAAAAGGAGATAAAAACGGTTAAAACACCCAGTAAACCTTTTTTGTTTGACCATTGTATCTATGCTTTACAAATAAATGATAAA
>Ga0206131_10002973_pt1 | contig 19936 bp, 14 predicted proteins | sample Helgoland_Spring_FD_148636 | JGI IMG/M metagenome (GOLD analysis project Ga0206131, IMG submission 148636) | Pelagic subsurface seawater microbial communities from Kabeltonne, Helgoland, North Sea - Helgoland_Spring_Bloom_20160517_1 | ecosystem: Environmental > Aquatic > Marine > Epipelagic ...
CATCACGATCAAATCCTGCTATCCAGGATGAATACCCCAGATAGGTTCCTATCCATGGCTCAATTTGATTACCCCACCCCGCCTCATCAAGGAAGCTTTTTCCTTTTCCTGATTTGGCCCACTCGCGACACAACTTGAGAGTTTCACTAGCCGAACGATTATCCACCAATGATCCCTTCTGGATCATATAATGGAGCCAATCCCAACCTGCAGGTCCCTCATTGCATCCTGTTTCCCAATCCAACACCGCAACCGCACCGTCAGCAGAAAGTTTGATATTCCATGGAGCAAAGTCACCATGCGTTACAACCGCCTTGATTCTCAAAGTTGCTGATTTTTGCAGTACTTCCCATATTTCTCGGTTCTCATGCCTTGAGGCGTAATCCGTCATTTTCTGCCACTGTTCAGTTTCCGACAATGGCACAGTCTCGGCACCGTTCATCCAGTCACCCAACACACCAAGCACCTGTTCATCGTCGCCCTTACGGGGAGACGTTCCTTCGACGAAATCCGTGGCATACGAAGACCAAGTATAACCTTCGTGCTCTCCGCGCGGAACTGGAATACCGGTGAGTTCATCCGGCAAAGACTTGATTACTTCAATTTCTGCCATCACTGAAGCACGTGATTTTTCATCAACCCCAACCTTATCTACAATGTAGCACCCACCTTCCTTATGAACCAAGAGAGCACGGCGGACGTCAGCCTCTGAATTACCCAACAGGAATCCAACCTTGGCTCGGTCGCTCACCAAAACCGCCAGCGGCCCACCTGCACGCACAACCAATGACCTGCGAGGCAAAATGCGGTGTAAACCCACACACACTAAAAAACCCACAACACCCACCACAGCCTTTCCTATAAAAACCTGCGGCTGATAGAGCTTCAGCGCTACCCTTGCCGCATCACGATCGGCAGGTAAGGCAATCAGCAAATGCCCCCTCCTCTGGACACAATACACTGAAATATTGTCCAACTCTTCTCCGTTGCCTTCAAGTGCGTTGCACAAGGCTATGTCACTAAGCTTACCCACCTTTATTTTTCTGGGCGATTCATTAGTTTGAGTGGCAATTTAAGTAGACGGAACATATAAAAAAGTAAGCAATCCACAGCGCAGTTGAGATGGTCACTCCTGAAAAAACTCCATCCATAACAACGCCGGATTGACCGAGACTCTGCGTAATGGAGCTGCAAGCTCAACACATCGCTGATGTTATTTTTCCCGAAGTGTTTTTGGCTAATATTTTCACCGTGCATACGGAAGTCGGCTAACACTTTAGGAAAATAGACAAATTTTTTTCCCTCGGCTGCCAATCTGTTGTAATACTCTCCATCCATCACGCACATGAAACGATCATTGAGAAACAAGCCCTGATCCAACACCGTCTCCCTCCTGATATACGTCGATGTCGAACCAATATAACAACCCAAGTGGGCCAACATCAGTTTCTTGAACGGAAATACCGGCATCGTCCTCTGGTAATTACCATCTCCATCAACAAAGTCCCACGCTCCGTAGATCACATCAGCATCAGGCTTCGACTGGGCAAATTCCTTCACAGCGAGCAATGCCCCTGGCTTGAGACGATCATCCGTATTCAACCACATCACCCACTTACCCCTTGCCTTCCTAAAACCCTTGTTAATGGCATCCGTCATCCCCTTATCGGGCTCCACAGTCAAATCAACATGCTCATACTCCCTGATGATGTCGATGGTTCCATCCGTGGATCCCGCATCAAAGATAATATGCTCATACGTCACCCCTTCTTGAGCTGCCACACTATCGAGCATTTCCCGGATGTATTGCGAGTAGTTGTAACTCGGTGTTACTATCGAAAATTCAGGCGTCATCAGTCACAGTTTGTTGCTTCAATATAGATAAATCAGAGTAAATTTTTTGCATCCGCCGTGTTTGAGCGGACCATGAATAATCCGTATGGATCCGCGAAATGGCATTCTTTCCGTGTTTCTCAAGCAAATCCGGATCAGCCATGTAGCGATGAACCGCACTCACGAGGCGGCTAACAGTATCACTCTTATTGCCCGCAGGGACAACAATACCACAATCCTCTTCAACGGCCAAAGCTGGACCACCTCTATCTAAACATATGACTGGAAGCCCTTCTGACATAGCTTCCAAAACAACAAAACCACCCGAATCATGCATACTCGGAAAAAAGAAAACATCATATTCCTCATAGAGCTCCAACACTCTCGATCGTGTAACACTCCCCATAAGTTCCACACGTTCATCCAGCCCTTCTTTCCTAATCGACGCCCTCAGAGCCGGAATATCCGGACCATCACCAACAATCGTTAGTATTACATTCTCCGGAAGAAGTTTCACGGCTTTGACAATTAACTCCAGCCCCTTCCAACAAAGGATTCTACCTACAAACAAGAGGCGGAACTTCTCATTCAAAGTTTTTCTTTCAGGTAGCATTTTTCGCTCAGAAGGAATCATACCAATGTTAGCCATCACCTCAGAATCAATATTCCATTCCTTAAAAACGGCATCCATTTCCCGCGTGCACGCCAAGACTTTCGTTGCATCCTGATACTGCCCCATGCCATAACCAAATCGCCTAGAACAATGATTCAGAAAGTTCCTCAAGTTTTCTACCCATCTGCTACGCAAATAACCATCAGGCATAAGCTCCCGAGGAAAATTCTCACATCCACCAACAGGCCCGACAAGTGAAGGAACACCATGATTCGTCACGGCAACGGCCAATCTATACCCTCCAAAAGTAGAATGATGAAGGACGTCAAATCTCTCGGACTCACAGAGATCGGCTATTTTCCTACGCGCTGCTCTCTGCCAACACGTATAATAGATCGCTACCGCTAGAGATTGAGGGCGCAGAAGCTTTTTGATTTTCAACATCCACCACGATAGGTCAATGTAGACAAACTCAGGAACGGCACCTTGCAGCTTACCCAGTTCTTGATTTATTGCCAAGGCATTGTTCGCACGGGTAATGACAGTCACATCACACACCTGCGCAAGGTGGGTCGCCCATTGCCAACCTATTTCCGGCTCCGAACCCCTATTGGGCTCACATGCATATGCAGAAATTAATACTTTCATCGGATTGATCCTGCTCTCAAAGATTTATTCTTTGAATGGCTGTCAGGGACTGATCTGCTGACTTACTAACAGAATTAGTGGTGTCAATCCACACAGCCCTGTCATTCTCCATGCTGAATGCCTTTAGATTTTCGACCTGCCTTGTAACTTCATCTAAGGATGTTTCAGGCTTTCGTTGGTAGATTGTTTCCGGTTCACCACCTAAGCAAAGCACGAGTGAAGGTTGCGGAGCAAGTTTGAAAACCGCGGCAACTATCCAACGAGGCAAACTGATACGCATCCGCCTTGGGTCGATCAGAAAATCATAATAATACCTATCGAATATACAAATATGGGCACGCTTCATAAGATTGGGATAAACTTTCACCCAATACCCCAAGTAATAATCCGTCGCGTAATACATCAAGCGAACCAAGGACATCATCCACCCGCTCGGCTTTTTCTCATGAGGCCTTGCTGCCGTTTCATCCTCACACGAGGACTTCCCCTTTGTCACAGCGCTCAGTGCTGGCAATAAGCCAGGTCTGAGATGCTTATATTGCAGTTCATTATGTGTAACCTCACCCAATACCGGCATCATCGCGTTAATGAGGGTCGTTTTTCCAGAGCCGTCAGTCCCCATCACAGCCACCGCTCTCCCCGGAGGAACAATAACCCTTGTAAGCCTACGCCACAAATTACCCAACCTATCGGGTAGCTTCGATATCCACCCTCTCCTCACAACCTCCCTCCTTAGCTCAGTCACGCAACGAGCAAATTCTCGCTTGCTTGGCTCTTCGTGTTTAAGGACTTGAATCAAGGCGTCAACCCCCGCAGAACTAAACATCTTGTCCAACAACGTAATTACCCGATCATTATCAGCCCTATACGCTGTAGCGACCTCCTTAAAGTAGCCTTTTCTTGAAACTCCATTGGCCAGCAACTCCTTAATTAAAGCAGTTACCGATGCATCGACATCATTCGCAACTCGAACACCTTTATAATCCTTGGCATTATCGATAAGATAGATGGCTGGCAGATAGGCCACACCTTTGTATTCCATCGCCGGAAACAGGTCAACAGCAGCCCCCCACCATTCATTTTCATGGCATCCCAGCAGGCGGATCATGTGCCCGGATGACTTGTAGTCCATCAGTATCGTAGCACCGTACTCTGCCCCAACATCTGCAACGCACTTTGCTGCCAAATCTATGTGCTCTGGCAACACTGCCAGATCAAGGTCACCTCCGCCAAGGCTGAAAGGTAACTGGTCATAGTTCCTAAGCACACAGTACCCCAAGCCTGATTCAGAAAAATCCTTGAACAGATTGTGCAAAAACAAACTTTCTACCTTTTTGGGATCCTCACACATCCTTTACCTATCTACTATTTTTTCTGATTTGACGTATTTATCCCGTATTAACACATAATGCGTACTTCAAAATACCTCAGAAACAAATCGTCAGAGAATATAAATCTATATCAATTTCTCAAACACACACCCACAACAACCAGCACTAATCTAGTTATTTAAGATTAATGCTAACGGATCCACAGGAAGAGCATCTTCGTAACTAATGTTCCCATCTACGGTATAGTTAACGTCTTGATACCATTGAGCTCGACCCACCCCAACATCAAAACCTCGAGTCCTATTCTTAATAAATTGACAACCTCCCATCGAGGTCCTCCCCGTCGCAGCTCCTATCGATCTATCCAGACTATAACTCCCACTAAAACCAAATTGCCACGCGCCAATATCGTTCTCTTGAATCAGAGAGTTCTCGCTCCGTGCCACAATCCCCATACACTTAAATGACACAGGTACCATGATCAAATTCCCATACACCCACTCATCTCCCCCAATCAACTGCACACCATATGTAAAGGTCTGACTATATTCCATCGGATTACGTGTAACTACCACGTTCGAATCAACTCGCGTCCCCCTGGTAGCGGGGAAGATAGGCCTCTTCGTATCCTCATATAGATTGATCCCTGTCCAAAAACCAGTGATGTAATTATTCCTTATGATCGATCTGGCTATCACGGTGATTCCAGATTGAGTATAAAACGCACGACCACCTGGAGGAATTGCCCCATCGACAACATTATTCTCTATCAATGCTGTAGTCGCATTTTCATTTTGCAGATAGATATTCCTCCCACTTGCCACTAACTCACCAGCAGGGGCGTTGATTTCATTCCCTGTATTCTTCAATGAAAGTTGGTTCAGACTTTCATCTACTTCTGCAATTTCAAATATGTTGTTACTAGCATCCGTTGTCGGAGTAAACAAGGTGCGGATATTCAGCATTTGCCCCACTTCATAATTGTCCATCTGCCCTGAAACCCCAACGACAGCTAGCGAAACACCATCGGCTGCTGGTATATCAAAATCAGATGTTGTGACACCTACCGAATTATTAACACTGTGTTGAAGAATAGCTTCAACGCCCATTCTTATAACCGTATTTTCTCTGAAATCTAAGTGCATCGGGCCTCCAAAGTGAGAACCATCTTTCAGACGGCCTCCTGGGCTCGTAGTTTCGTCTGTCATGTCATCACCGCCCCCATCAAAGTGATTTCCAATATACTCAGCCAGTCCTACCCACGATCCAATTTTACACTGTTGCCCTCCCCCCCATGAGCTAACGCTGTTTTCAGTATTAGCTCCGTAAGGATTACTCACGATACAATGATAAAAACCAATATGGTTTAATTTACCATTGTCCTTGATCGTACCTCCATACGTATGCATCGCTCCATGACAGTTGTTAAACTCACAACTATAGAAACTGACGTTTTCAACAGAACGATCATCTGCATACACGATTGAGACACCATCAGCACCATTGGGTTCCGAATTCGGGCGCTCACGCAATGGAACACTGTCTTTCCTCCACATCATCTGATAGAAATCCAGCGATCTGAATGTCGCATGGGCAACCAGAATGTGAGCTCTTTCCGGGCTGACTGTGGAATAAAGCTCTGCGGTGCCGTCACCGCATATGACGAGATCTCGTCCGGCCAAGTCGGTCGACCCCATCTCCAGGATCCTATACAAACTCGTACCCGTATTTGCATCACTCACGACCGTATTGAGCCGATAGGTTCCAGAAGGAAAATAGAGAGTGTTGTGTGAACTGGATTGCTCCAAAGCCGTGATGGCAGCCTGAATCCCCACCGTATCATCAACGACGCCGTCTCCAATTGCCCCGTAGTCTTGCACATTAATAACCACCTCCTTAATCACATTAACCTGCTGAGAAACCTGATTGCCCAATTCATAATCCAACGTATCTTGAACTGTCAGAATCACAGACTCGGAAAGGGACATCGATGAACCCGCGAGAGGCTCTACGGGAATGACCACAGAATCTTGCCCAAAGGGGATTGTCACCGATCCAGGCAACGCTAGATAATCAGAACCTGCTACAGCCGTCCCCGTAATCGTATATTGGACGGTGATCTCATCCACCCCGCCCTCTCGCATAATCTTAACTCCCCCATTCTGCATCCGGGTAATATTTGCCACAGCCCCAGCGGCTTTTACCGATACTTCACTCGTAGCCAGAAGATCAGCATTCAGCACATTCAAGTCACCTGCCCCAAGAGTGTCCGTTTTTGCCGCCCTCGGATCCATTCCCACCTGCTCTTCTTCCCAGTCGCTTATCCCGTCTTCATCAGTATCGGCGTCAGCCACGTCAATCGTATACTCATACGGTGCCGTACCGGATATAGGAACAGTAGCCGTCATCTCGACACCCGTGCCGAGGTATGGAACCCCTTCATCTTGCCATTCCCCTACGGGAGAAACGGTCCGACGCCGAATCTGATAACGTTTCCCTATCTGCGTTTGCCATATGATTTCGACACTATCACCAAACATCATGGAAAGTGCCCCTCTTCTTGACGTGGCATCAAACGGATTTAGCCCGGCCTTGATTTCCATGACGTCACTCATGCCATCGCCATCTGTGTCATGCATCATCGATTGCAACGCCTCGTTTACCGGGTCATCTAGAGCATCAAAAATACTTAATCGATAAAACTTACGTGTCTCCGCTGGCACATTCAATGCCTTCGACATCATGCCACCATGACCAACAATGGCACCGCTCTCAACGTCCCATATCTCCGCGCTCAAGCTATCAGAACTTTCCACCCTGTATTTGATGCCCACTTGAGTCTCCCAACTCACAATCAGGCCTTCGGGCCGGTAATTCAGACTCTCAATCTCCAGCACCGAATCCTTATCATGGGGATCTGTTCCTGCAATACTCTCCAATAGATTACTCTGATTATCTCCATCCTCATCCACCGCAGGATCAACACCCACCGCGTTATAACGACGCTCCCAGACATCGCTCATACCATTGCCATTGTTATCAACCACTCCATAAACCGGCATCAGGGTGACCAGAAACAGGAAAGAAAAAAGACGATCTAACTTCATTATTATCAGTGCGTTGTGCGAAGAAACCAAAAAATCTGCAGCCTGATTTTTCAGATCGCCAGTATTCCTTAATTTATCAGCGGCCATGGCAATCTAATTTTTCAAGGTCTTCAATAGTGACAGGTATTCTGCCGCCACTTTTTCAGATGTATATTGCGCGCCCATCCCCCCCGAACTAGAGGACGCCAATAGTTTTTCTCGCCGCTCCTCGGCCTCGCACGCCAAGGCCCCTCGAAGCCAACCAGCTATCTCCTCCGCACTATGCATCACTTTTCCTGCCCCACTCTGCACGATAATGTCCTCCATACCACTGCCAGATTCCGAGCAAATGCCCAGAATCGGCGACTCAACACCTAGAGAATCGAATATCTTCCCCGTAGAAACGAGCTTCGCCAACGGTCCACCCCAACCAAATACCACTCCGCAATCAGCTTCCGCCAATTTTTGATTAGCTTCCTCATGCTTCACGTAACCATGATTCTTAAGCGCTTTTTGATCCAGACCTATTTCTGCAGCATAGTCAGATAACTTACTGAAGGCACCACCATAATAATTGAAAACCACACGCCCCTCATCGTTACCCTGAAATATTTTCAGCCCGTCCAAGAATAATCGATACTCATGATCTTCAGCAATGTTCCCAGTGTAACATAAACTCAACGTCCCCTCTAAGGACTTGCCCCCAGACCGATCAAAGCAATAATCTGACGGCTCATAGGAATTCGTGATCACATGCAACTTATTATCAGGAGCATTGAGATATTCGCACATTTGCCGGTTGATACTGACCACCGCAGAGGCTGTTTCCAAAGTCGCTCCCTCAAATCTCCACATTCTCGCGAGCATCGACGGATTATCCCTTAATGGACTTTGCATGTCATGAGTCCATGGATCCCTAAAATCTGCGACCCAAGGAGTCCCCCATAGTTTCGACAGCTGTTTCGCTGCCAACAAAGTCCCAGCATAAGGATGCGATGCGATGATGATATCAAAGTCAGCGGCATTAAATTTCTGATTACAATGTCTCACAACCGGTTTTGCCCAATACTTACTGTAATGAGGAAAGGCCAGCCGATCAACGAACGGTTGTGGCAATTGACTCAAACCTCGCAAAATTCGGCCCATCCGACTTTTCACCCTTCCTAATAACGGCTTTCTGCACGGCCCATCGTTGCTATCGCTTCCACCCCGATCTGTCACCGGTGCCTTACTCTTGAACTTTCTTACCCCCCACTGCGTAAATTTGATATACGCCATGACGAGAGTATTCGGGTACTCAACGCGATCCACCAATACACCTTCGACGGGGTTGGCATCCTCATGGGGCGACGACCAAAATCCTTGAGTCGTCGTAACCACATGAATATCACAACCCATCGGGACAAGACGACGGCTCAACCTGGTCCAACGTAAAGCTCCCGTATGTCTTACGGGAGGGAATAGGCTCGTAATTAAAAGTACTTTCATCGATAGCAAAATCCGTGACAGATGACAGCAAGGCTCAGCCACTGTCGTTTAGCCCGTTCTTATACTGGCAACACAATCCTCATGGCCCACAAGACTCCATGATTCCAATATTCAAATATCAACTTCGGCTTTCAGCAACTCAGCTATCCGCTTTGCCGCGTAACCATCACCATAAAGAACCGGATGCTCAGCATTGGGGCTAAAGCTGCGAACAGCTTTAACAATGTCCTGCTCGGCAGCTCCTACCAAACAATTCCACCCGACATCGACCGTTTCAGTCCACTCGGTTTCGTCTCGCATCGTAATACAAGGAACCCGGCACCAATAGGCCTCCTTCTGCACGCCACCCGAATCAGTCAGCACACATTTTGAAGAACACATGAGAGCTGTCATCTGACGGTAACTCAATGGTTCAACCACTTTCACGTTGTCGTTCAAGGAGATGTTTTCACGCTCCAAGGCCATCCTTGTTCTCGGGTGGAGAGGAAGAACAACCGTTTCTGATAAAGCATTCACAGCCGCCGCGATACTCCGAAGACGCTCTGAATCATCCGTATTCTCAGCGCGGTGCCAAGTCATCAGAATATATTTCTTTGGTTCCACCCCAAACTGAGCCAACAATTCATGCAGATCACCCAAGCCCTCCCTAGTGGATCGGTTGATGTCCGCCATGACATCGCCCACCAGATGCACCCCTTGAAAAACCCCTTCGGCTTTCAAATGGTTAATCGCCACCTCACTAGTACATAACAACAATTCCGAAACGTGGTCTGTCATGATCCTATTGATCTCCTCAGGCATTCGCCTGTTAAATGATCGTAAGCCCGCCTCCACATGGATGACAGGCAGGTGCAGTTTCACCGCGGCCAAAGCACCTGCAAGCGTTGAGTTTGTATCACCATAAACCAGAACCTTGTCCGGTTTCTCTTTGATCAATACTTCCTCAATAGCCGCCAACATTCTTCCCGTCATCTCACCGTGAAGCCCACCTTGAATCTCTAAATTATACTCAGGTGCAGGGATACCCAACTCATCAAAGAAAACATCAGACATCGACTTGTCATGATGCTGCCCCGTGTGAATCAGTGTCTCATCGACCCCAACCTCAGCCAAAGCATGGGAAACGGGTGCAGCCTTAATAAATTGCGGTCTAGCTCCTATAACTGTTATTATTTTCATACGTACAGAATTTTAAATATCCTCTATCTTCATGGTTTACCGATGAACTAAGCCACCCTCTTCTTAACCAACTGAAACATTTCTTTGAAATCTTCCACTCTTGGAATGATAGCGTCACGAAGCGATACCCCCGAGAGCTTGGTGAAAAACACCCAACATGCAATAGCTGACAGAGAGTAAGACACTGATGTTGCCAACGCCGCCCCCTTCACCCCATATTCTGGCAACCATAGGATATTCAGCACAATATTGACTACCAGGGCAGCAATCGACCTCATCGCATTGAGGCCAGGCCGCCCTACCCCAGCAATAAAATTTGCCAAAATCCTTGAGTAACCAAAGGCCACAATGCCTGGCAACAAGTAAACTAACACGATTGCCGACCCCTGATACTCGACTCCAAATAGCAACAGAACCAGACTCTCCGACAACAACCCCAAACCTACACCCACAATACATAAACATAACAACGTGACCCTGCCCAGCTTAGCGACAAACCGACCAACCTTTTCTTTGTCACCGTCCGATGATTCTGCCGTCGCAGGCAGCACAATGCGTGGTATAAAATTAGTTACGAACCATAACTTCTCCGCAAAATTCACCGCAACCGAATACACTCCCAATCCGGTTTTCCCAACATAGTGCATGACTAACAATTGGTCTGCCTTATAATTCAAAAAGGCCGCCATGTTTGCAACTTGAGACTTTATTCCGTAACGACACTCCTCGCCCAAATCAAAACGCGGAACCCAAAACCTCTTTCCGTGGCGAGACCCCAGTGATCTCATCACATAATACGCCCCAACTCCAATTCTAAGAATCGCTGCCAACACCTGGGCCATGAGCGCCCCAACTACCCCAAGATCGAACCCCCATACCAGCACAACACACGCAATCAAGGATAGAACACCTACGATAATTCCGCTAATGGCTAGATCCGCGAATCTCCGCTTTCCATTGAGTACCGCAGCTATACATTCAGCACCAAACGTGAGGGGCGCTATACTAATGATTAACGCAAAATATTTCCAGGATACAGCATCCGTAAACCATATATACCCACCAATGGAGAGACTCCCCACAACGACCATAATGGCACTCAATGACAGCCAAATGGCAATGAGCTTGGGAAGAACCGCTTCCTCCTCCCACTTCCTTGATGAAACACTGTAGATGATCGATGCCGCAAAACCACCCGCCAACAAGGTCTTGAGCAACATTGGCATCAAGATGATCAACGCCAGCAATCCGCGGTTCTCCGGACCCAGCATTCTTGCCAGAAAAATCATAGAGAACATCCCGAAAGCAGCCTCGGCCACCTGCCCTATGAGAAGCGCTTTAGAATCACTGATGAATTTTTCTCTCACCAAATATACGATTTATCATTTCCAACCCGTGATCCATCACCGCGTTTGACAGACATTCTCGTAATGCACCATCAACTGCTGAACAACCGCCTCTTCACTAAAATTCCTGACCGCGTAGTCCCGAATCTTTTGTGGACTGAAACCACGATATTCCACTCTGATTCTAGTTAACGCTTCCACCATAGCCTCAGCATCATTTACTGGAACCAAGATCCCCGTATCCTCATTAATGAATGAGGCTGGCCCGCCAGAATCAGTCGACACAACAGGCTTCCCACAAGCCATTGCCTCGATCAGTGTTATCCCAAATGTTTCTACCTCACTGGAGGACACGATGACATGGCACTGTGAAATCATTTCTTTCACCTCGGATCTCTGTAGCTCTCCAGAGAATTCAACTTGATCCTCTACCCCACACTCGACGGCTAAATCCTCAAGAGCCTCCCGCTCACAGCCGTCACCCGCAATTCTGAGTATTGCATCCTCCCCCCGAAAAGATCCGGCAAAAGCACTTATTAACAGATCAAACCTCTTGTTCTTTGTCAGAAAAGCAACAGCACCTATCACAAATGGCCGCTCTTTTTGTGTAGGGGCTAAAGAAAAATCATCTACATTGACAATATTCCCTAACACCGTAGATGACCCCTCCTCACCAAGCTTGTTCATTTGATGCGCTAATGCCTCGCTTACTCCAATACTAAGATTCATTCTTGATAAGCAAAAACGGTATATACCCCTTTGCTCCTCACTAAGGCGATTTGAAAGAACAAGGGAATAATGCTCCGTTAGGACCATAGGCTCAGTAATCTTCTTCTTAAGTTGAGCCAACAAATAGCCTGCCTGAAACACACAATGCGCATGAAGCACATCAGGTCCGCCTTCCTTCTTGCAGTACTTCTTGTACACAGAATACAAGAGCCACTTATTCACCCAATTACACAGCGAAACAAAACGGCCGGGCAAAGTAATCGAGAGACTATACACAGTTACATCGTTTTCTTCCAGAACTGATAACTTCCCCCACGGCAGACATCCCCCCCCAGACTTGAGTTGGTCTTTGAGACTTTTAACCTCTACGGATAGGACGCCTACTTTGTGACCAGCCCGACTCAGGCTCTCTGCTTGCTCTCGGAAGAACACCCCAAACAACGCTTCTTTTGTCTCGGGATACCACGATGGAACTAACAGAACATGTTTCTTTCCGTTCATGTGATGTTACCTATTATCCAACCAAGCCTGAATTTAAGGGAGTCAATTTTACGCTGTTTAGATAATGGCAAACCAAGATAACCTCCCATTGAAAAAGTAATGTTTTTGTCTCGATGAAATCTATACAAATGCCTAACCATGCTGGCACGCTTCTTCATCAACAGGCTCATCGGGCTCACTTTGTCATCATAAGAATCATCTAAGATATCAAATCCATACTTTCTAAGATAAAGGGCATACCTGCTATTGGCATACGTCGTGATATATTGACTGATCCTTGGAACGCGTCCCCATTCGCCTCGAATAGATGACTCCTCTTTCTGGCAGCAAATTCGTTTAATTCCAACAATGATTTTGCATTTATCTGGCAACTGGCTACCTCCCAATTTTACAAATGCCAACTCACAAGCGGTTTTAAAAACATCACTCAATACCTTTTCGGAATTGATAAAAACTTTTACAAACCAATCATCTTCTATTTCATCGCCTTCTAGCCAATCCGACCTCAGTTTCCTCACATCAGATAGGATCTCCATTGACTGATCTGATAAATCAATACCCAAATCATCGGCCAACCCTGCTGTATGTGTGATTGACCAAAGCCGAGTCATCCAAGCCCTTTGGTCAATGTATCCACGTTTTTTCACCTGGGCATATTGTCCGTATCGACTTTCGGTGAAATCAATCAAATACATTAACTTAAGCAACTCCAGGTCTTCCTCTGGAGTTACGATGGAATCAACATAATCATCACCCATAATGGAGATCAAATTGGAAGCATAAATGATGTATTGAAGCTGAGAAATCATGCTTTCCGGCACGATTACAGGCCCGTGTAGAAATAAATCCTTACGAAGCCCCTCTACACCCAAATTTGCTGCAGAGCCCGCAACCATATCGTCATCGACTACGCAAATCAAATCAATATCGGAGAGACCGGGTGCACCAATGCTTCCCATGGACATTACCCCCCTCACCCCTTCAACACCTTTGGCCCGCTCAAGATACTTGTTAATCTCACATTCGTATTCCTCTAACTGAACACGTTGCGGCGGGTTTTTGACTATGATTGGCATAACCTTTTTTGAATTCTATCATGCATCACAGGCAGGTTCTGAATGACTTCCTGCACTATGCGCTCCTCTACATCCTTTCGGTAATACAGCCTCCTCACAACAGTTTTAGATACAGGCTTCTTAGAGCCCAAACAATGCATCAGGCGGGTAATTGTATTGACCCAATCCGGTGTCTGGGGCCACTCCGCCCTTATACGGGTAGCATTTCTCACTACCGTTTCAGCATCCCCCATCTCGGCATAAAACCACTCAAAAGATTCAGCTTTGCTGATAGGTTTACCAAGGTCTTGACTCAACAGGGCTGGCACTAACATCAAGTTACTCAACATTCGTTTAAGCGCGTACATATGGTATCCATCTTGAAAAAAATGATTTTCATAATTCATTAACGCCTTCATCGTTGTTAGCGCGTTATGCGATTTTTGTTCTTCGCCTGATTCACTAACGATGAAATTGATATCTGAGCCCTTAACACTCCATGATTTCTTGTAGGCATCAATTGGCAAAATTGACTCGGAATAATTGTCAATCAAACTAGGCCACAAGTAAAACGGGCCGTGATGTTGCAGTGGATCAACTTCTAAAATCTGCCTACAGAGCTTATTCAACACCCACTGTTTGGATCTAAAAATAGTCTCACTACTATCAAAAACTCCCTCATCCAAAACCACGGTTAGATCAATATCACTATAGTAGGTGATTCTACCATCACCATAGCTGCCGTGGACGATGATGTCCTTTATGTTGCAATCTTCTGAAGTATCGGCTAGTAAATTTGTTAGTTTTTGATGTAAAGAGTCAACCCGAGGTTCCGAGGCTTTATAGTCAGGCACTGCTATGGGCTGGCGACGCCCACCTTCTTCTGCCCTACCATTGAGTTTGAAGTTGTTAAGATCAAGGATAGAGGTTCCGCCATTCAAGTAACTCGCTAAGCATTGATACTGATTTGTCATTTGAAATTCAGGGCCAGGTTGTTGATTGGCTTCCTGATCTAATGTCTGCCCATGTATAACTTGATTGATCACGCAATCAACATATTGAGGGTAATATAATCACCCGTTTCAGTTCAAATAATTATGCTTTTGAAACCAAAACTTGATCATGCTCACCAACTGAGGATTCATCACTATAATAGGCCCCCTTTTCAAATTGAAACTTGATCGCCAATAGAATTCCAAACTGCCAACCTCGAATCCATAGCAAATCTTCTAAGCTGTGTCCTGCAACCCAAGATTGCAATAGGTCACCAATATTCATAATTAGTAAAAACGTAACCAACATACGCACCGCGCTACCAACAGGTAAATCTCGTCTCAATTTGAATGCGTATCTAAACATCTGTAACCAGAAGATTGCATATATGATAGCACATGGTATACCGAAGTCTGTCGAAACACCTAACCAAGTATTGTGCCATGCAGAACCTGCCGCCATGCTGAAGGCATGTAAGTCAACTTCCTCAACCGCATATTCTTCCATGGCCTCATACTCGATGATTTCAGATTCACTCACTGATAATCCATTTCCAATGACGGGATGCTCCGCAATTTTCTCCAATGCGATTTCATTCAACGTGGATCGAAACGTTGTTTTCTTAATTCTGTTTGATTTCCACTCAACTCCTGGGATGTAATCAACAAATGATAGGGCGCGTTCAACAGAGCCTGGCATTTTATCAACCACACCTTGACCAACGATCAATATAGATAGGAGTATTACTGCTGCAGCACCGTACATCATGACCGCTGCATATTGCCTACGAATCACAGCCGATATAACGGGCACTAACAAGGCTAAGGCAAAGTGCATCCTCTTTCCTGAGTACATTACCAGTGAATATGAAAAACCCAGAATAAATCCAGCCCATAGCTTTATTTTGAAAATAATTTCGGTAGGTGAATACTTACTAAACGTCCACATGACCAAGATAAGTGGGAAGTTCGATAATATCTGGTGATACGTATAATAGGTATTGGCCCACTGCGCTTCTTCAACAGTAACAACTCTGAAAAACAAATAGTTAACTAACGCATAGACGGTAGCTGTAAAAGTCGCAATTAATATGAGCTTGACTAGCCACTTGCATTGTTTTTCCGAAATCGACTGGTGAGCAATTACAAAAATCGAAATGATACCAAGAACAATACCGACATATTTCCGACCTCCCTGCTCAGCTGAACCGAGGATTGCCAATCCAATCCCCTCGCGAAAAAACATGATAACGACCCAAGTTAAAATCACATAGATGGGTATGAATTCAATACGGTTAAATATAGGTCGACGACTACGATAGATGAGAAGCTGTCCAGCCAGCATAATGACACAAAGAGCCAACCATATTTCTTTCAGAGCTACAGCCCTGCCTGCCACAATGGGTATGGCGGGCAATCCACATCGAATAACAAAGGGGATGAATATCCAATAATTACCCTTAAGGACAAAGAGCATTGCCGGTGTCCCCAATAAAAGTAGTACGATATAGGTCTCAAAATAGTTTTCCTGGCCGATCGAAACCCCAAAAAACAGCGCCACAATAAACGCGACTACTAAGACACCCACTAAAATAAGCTGGTTATTGCCCGGCTGTAGTGAACTCTTCACCCTGCTCTCGTTTCGATTAATGATTCTCATATGTAATATTTGTTATTCGCAAATTACAGCAAACAACTCGTTATCCTCGTTATCCGTCCTTGTACTTCTTTCATGTCACAGAGAAGGGGTCACACCCCCTTAAACGCAGCACAAACCTGCGCCACCTCTGCGTCGGATAGATACGGATTCATTGGCAGACTTAGGCACTGTGATGATACCTTTTCAGTAACTGGAAAGTCCCCTTTTTTGTACCCGAGATTTGCAAACACCGGCTGAAGGTGTAATGGAACAGCATAATAACTCACTGATGGGACATCGGACTTTGAAAGGGATACCTGTACAGCTTCTGGGTCGGGGGTCAGAACCGTGTATTGTGCATACACAGATGTGTTACCCTCTCCGACCTGAGGCAGGGTCACTTTATCTGTAATTTGGGAAATTTGCTCGTTGTATGTGGCTGCTACTTGCTGCCGTTTCACAATTTCATCATCAAAAATATCAAGTTTGCACAAGATAATGGCGGCCTGTATGGCATCAAGGCGCCCGTTCAAACCGAGAATTGGATGATGGTGTTTTTTAGCCTGCCCGTGGGATCTTATCTGACGCATTGTATCAGCAAGCTCATCGTCATCTGTAAAGAGGGCTCCTCCGTCACCATAACCACCAAGTGGTTTTGAAGGGAAAAAAGATGTACTTCCTACTGTAGAGAGGGAACATGATTTTTTACCGTGATGAGTGGAGCCAAATGACTGGGCTGCATCTTCAATGACCGGGAGATTACCGTTTCGAGCTGCAATTTCATTGATCGCTGTCATATCAGAAGTTTGACCATAAATACCAACAGGCATAATAGCCTTGGTTTTATCCGTGATGGCCGCTTCAAGTAAGTTAGCGTCCATGTTCAATGTCTTCTCATCGATATCAACAAAGACTGGCTTGGCTCCAATCAGAGCAATCATTTCAGCAGTGGAAATCCAAGTGTATGGTACAGTTATTACTTCATCTCCAGGTCCGATACCTAGAGCCATTAGGGCGATGAGTAGTGTATCTGTACCTGATGACGCTCCGACACAGTGTTTGACCCCGACATAGTTCGCCAAGCGTTCCTCTAACTCTCCCACTTCCGGTCCCATGACGTAACGACCGTGATCGAGGACAGTTGCAATGCGTTGATCGAGTTTCTCTCTAATGAGGGCCTGCTGTGATTTAAGATCTATAAAGTCCATTTTGTCTCTAAGTATTGAAGTTTATGTTAATGGAAGCTAGCCGACTTGTGGCTCGATTCTTCCAATGATGATATTGATTAGATTACTCTGATTTTAATTCGTCATAATAAAGTGTACCTTTCGCTAATACATCGGGGAGGGCTGACTCCTCGCTAAGGTCAAGACAACGTAACTCACCCTCCTCATTTTCCTGATAGCGGTATTGACTTTCAGGGCATGTAAACACCCCCTCTTTATTAGGATTTTTTAGGATGTGCCCATGCCGGCTCATCCAACCATGTTGGCGCCCGGGCACCCCCATGATAAATGCATAGTCAGGTACAGATTTCGCGACGACAGCCCCTGCTGCTACAAAGCTGTATCGACCAAGTGTAATACCACAGACAATAGTTGCATTCGCTCCAACTGTAGTACCTCTCCTTATAATCGTCTCTTCATAGAGGCTGTGCCGCTTTACCTGTGAGCGAGGATTGGTGACGTTGGTTAATACACATGATGGCCCTAGAAAGACATCGTCTTCGCACGTAGTTCCCGTGTAAATAGCAACGTTGTTTTGAACTTTTACATTTGAACCAATTTGGACATCATTTGCTACCATTGTGTTTTGCCCGAAAATACAATTTTCACCAATTCTCGCCCCAGAGCAAATATGGGCAAAATGCCAGATCTTCGTACCACTACCAATGACGACATCTTCATCGATGAAAGCACTTTCATGTTTAAAATAATCACTCATCTCATCTACGCGATTGGAGCATCGTTTCGGCTGATTCCAAGACTTTGACTACATCAACTCCATCTTCTCCAGATGAATTTGGTTTCTGTCTTGTCTGATAACAATGTACGAAATGTTCTAATTCTAAACGCAGTGGTTGCCCACTACCCTCGAATACAATCTCTTCTCCGTTATCTATGTTTTGTAAATTTGTGTCGATGCTCTTTCTCACAAGCTTCACGTTTTGCGCTATTTCATCGTAAACAAGCATGCCTTTTTCGCCGACGATGATAAGTCCTCGCTCAACGATTGGCCAGAGCCATGAATTGTGCAAATGTCCCATTTTCCCATCTGGAAACGTCAAATGTAAGTAGGTATCATCCTCTACACCAGACTGCAGGCCACAATGCCCACTAACTTTAATATCAGAAGGAGCCTGCCCCGCTAAATAGAGGAGAACGGCCACATCGTGCACTCCAAAGCTCCATAAGACGTTTTCTACAGAACGGGCGCGACCTTGTTTAGATCTACGTTGGTGCAACGTGTAAACTTTGCCAATATCACCTCTTTCCAAGGCTTCCTTAAGGTAACCCACAGCCGGTTGATAAAGAAGCAAATGACCTATCATCACAACTTTATCCATTTCTTTCCCTAGCCTCACCAGAGCTTCAGCTTCAGCCGTGTCTAGCGTCATGGGCTTTTCAATGAACACATCACAACCAGCCTCCATAGCCTCTTTAGCTATGGAGTAGTGAGTATGGGCAGGCGTTGCAATAGCAACAGCGTCAATTTCTGTTGATAGCAAGTCCGTATGATTAGTGAAAACTGACACTCCTTGCTGAACTTCGCGTGCCGCATCCTGATTTTCGGAAACAGGGTCTGCCACCCCAGCTAGCACTCCAATCTCAGATAAGTTTTTGACGAGATTTTTACCCCAGTTCCCGGCTCCAATGACTCCAATTTTCATGTCCGTAGTATGTTTAAGCTTTTGTAACCTGTCCGAGCTTACCTTTTAGGTTAGATTTGTCCAACGCGTTTCTGGTATCCACAATTAGATCGGCCCATTCAACCAGTTGTGTTAAGTTAAAGACTTTATGATGTGTCGCAATAACAACCGCATCATATTGAGAAATTGACTCTTCGCTCCAAGAAATAGATTCTTTTCCCGTCCACGCTAAATGTTCACGCGTAGGGGTAATAACTGGAATATGAGGGTCATGATAATGGATTTCCGCACCGTGTTCTGCAAATAAATCCATTAGTTCAAATGTAGGGGATTCCCTCATATCATCGACATCTTCCTTATAAGCCAATCCCATCAATAGTATCTTGCTACCATTAACTGCCTTTTTTCTAGAGTTCAACGCCTCCATCGTCCGGCTAACAACATATTGAGGCATCGATCGATTAATCTCTCCAGCAAGTTCAATAAAGCGAGTATGGACTCCATATTCACGGGCTTTCCATGTCAGATAAAATGGATCGATCGGGATGCAGTGCCCACCTAGCCCAGGCCCAGGGTAAAACGGAGTAAATCCAAATGGCTTGGTTGCAGCAGCATCGATCACTTGCC
>Ga0206131_10002976_pt1 | contig 19926 bp, 18 predicted proteins | sample Helgoland_Spring_FD_148636 | JGI IMG/M metagenome (GOLD analysis project Ga0206131, IMG submission 148636) | Pelagic subsurface seawater microbial communities from Kabeltonne, Helgoland, North Sea - Helgoland_Spring_Bloom_20160517_1 | ecosystem: Environmental > Aquatic > Marine > Epipelagic ...
TTGGGCTGGGACCCGATCAGGCTGAAACCCCGGTTGGACGCTTGTCGGGGGGACAAAAAGCGCGACTTTCGCTGTTGTTGGCCACATTGGATGCACCGCATATGCTGATTTTGGATGAGCCGACCAACCACCTCGACATTGAAAGCCGAGAGGCGCTGGTCGAGGCGTTAACCAGTTATTCTGGCGCCGTGATACTGGTCAGCCACGATATGCATTTGCTGTCGCTTGTGGCCGACAGGCTTTGGTTGATCAAAGATGGCGCCGTGGTACCCTATGAGGAAGACCTTGAAGCATACCGCAAAATGTTGCTCAGCAGCAACAAGCCTGAGGCTAAATCCAAGGCAAGTGCCAAAAAAGACAAACCACGCCCGTCTCGGGATCAAATTTTGGGGCTGCGTGGCGATGTGCGCACATGCGAGGCGCGGGTGAGTAAACTGAACGAAATGCGCGACAAACTGGCCAAAAAGCTAGGCGATCCGGCCATGTATCAACCAGAAAAAATTGTTGAGAGCGAAGTTTGGCAGAAAAAATACAGTGAAGTTATGAACGCGCTTGAGCGTGCAGAGACGTTGTGGATGACGGCGTTGGAAAAACTTGATAAGGCCGAAAACCAAGCCTGATGGACTTGGAGCATGACGCTGCGGCGCCCCTGTCGGACTGTCATGGCACTCGTCCTTTAAAACAAACCTAAGCACATATTTTATCTGTTTTTTTTGAAAAGCGGATATTAAACTTCACCGCCAAAACCCTTTAGAAGAGCGATTTCGTCTTTTCACCCAGAACCGTTGCAACGCCATTTTCCAAAAAATTAGTGCGGTGCAGGCCTGAATAAGCCTGCACCATGCCTGCCGTTTAGGACTTACCCCAGAAGGCATCTTCTGCAGCTTGATCACTAGAGTATAACCAGACTTCGGCAATCTGGCCATTTTTTACCGTAAAGACATCAACACCGCCAAGCGCCATCTCTGTGCCATTGCGCTGGCCAGAAAAATCGATGGTCGCAGCAACCTCTGCCCCATTAACCATAATATCTTTGACTAAATCGATCTTGAAGGTGCCGGCCGAAGCTTCCATCATGCTACCGATCATTGCGAAGACGGCCTCAGCGCCAGTATGGGTGCCGGAAAACTGATTGTCACCGGGTTGGTGCCAAATCACATCTGCGGCCACCAGCGCGCCGAGTTTGGCGAGATCCCCTGTTTGAATAGCTTTAAAATATGTTGCGATAATTTCACTGTTTGACATGAGTATTCTCCATAAAAATCAATGCATCTGTGCTGGAACAATCCATGTAAGGATCGCTAAATTCCCCCACATCGAGCGCTTTCAAATCCTCGGAACTCCGAGACAACGCAGAACACATATCCATGTCATAAAAAACGGCTACATGCGCGGGTGTTAGTTACTGACATAGACGTAAGTAAAAGCTATTTTTGCGTTACTTCAGCCGAAATTAAGATCCGAAAATACATTCACTAATATTGCCATTGCGCTTATTGGCCTCACGCGTACTGCCGTTCATTACCCCAAACACTCATCATGCTAAGCACCGGGATCAAAGATTCGCCATCCACGGTTAGAGCATACTCGACCCGGGCCGGCACCTGTTTGTAAACTTTGCGCTGTATTAAGTGATCTTGTTCCAGTTCTCGTAAAGACCTTACCAGCATTCGTTCTGATGCCTGCGGCACAAGCCGGTGCAATTCAGAATACCGCTTGGCGCCACCACGCATCTGGTAAAGTAGAATAGGTTTCCATTTTCCACTAACAACGGAGATTGTGGCCTCAACAGCGCAGTCATGCGCTGTTTTCGGCAAGGGGGCGAAATCAAGTCCCATAAAATCAAATCCTTAAATAAAACTTTGTTATTTTAACAGAACACTAAAACAAAATGCAATAAAATCCTCCAAACCTTGTCTGCCTTCGCCGCATGGCTCGCAGTCAATTGTGGTATTTATCCACGACTAAAACGACCCTGAGACGTGCCCAACATTGATTTCAGCTGGATTTTCATTGGAACCACTCCTATGTACCGCATAGGCTTTGAGCCAAGGTATCTATTCAAGGCTTATCCCTTAGCCGCTCCGCCCCTTCACCACTTTATTTATTTTTGGTATCTGAACGTCGTCAACCATATTTGCAAAGGATCCACAGCGTGGCATTTTTCGACACGACTTTTCTCGTGACGTCTTTCGTTACCTTGTTTGTCATAATTGACCCCATTGGGTTAGCGCCCTTTTTTGTCGCCATAACCCAAGGCATGTCGGCCCGGCGGCGGCGCAGTGTTGCTTTGCGTGCCGTGATGGTTGGCGGCGGGGTCTTAATTCTTTTCTCGATTTTTGGCGAATCTGTGCTGGGATTCGTCGGCATCTCAATGCCTGCTTTCCGTATTGCGGGGGGCATCTTATTGTTTTTAACGGCGCTCGAAATGTTGTTCAACCGACGCAGCCAGCGGCGTGAAGACCAAAGCGAAGATGACAGCGAGGGGGATCCTTCGGTTTTCCCCTTGGCAATCCCACTGATCGCAGGCCCCGGCGCGATAACCTCGGTAATCCTGTTGACCGAAAAGCATCCAGGCGGGTTGGGTGTCGGGCAGGTTTCGATGGTCATGGTGAGCGTGCTGATACTGGTCTATGTGATGTTCGCCATCGGGCCACTTTTGGAGCGACTGCTGGGCAAAATCGGGATCAATGTGGTAACACGTATATTGGGCATGTTGCTGGCAGCGTTGGCGGTGCAGTTTGTGATGGATGGCATCGAAACATTCACCCAACACATGCGACCCGGAGGCTAGCCGATGGGGGGACCTGATTACGCACGGTTGACGTACTTGGGCATCCTGATCGTGGTAATTGTTGGCTCTGTGCTGATGACCCGTCGGGGCGAACTTGGAAAAATGGCCAAGCAGGCAGGTGTTTGGCTGTTCATTTTTGCTGCGATGATCGCGGCGATTGGCATGTGGCAAGACATTCGCAAGACCCAACCGCCCGGAGCCACTTTAGGCACTGGACTGGTCGAGGGCGACAAAATTATCATCCCCAAACAAGCTGACGGACATTATCACCTGAGCCTTGAGGTCAACGGTCACACGCTGGTATTTCTGGTTGATACCGGTGCAAGCCAAATTGTTCTAAGCCAGCAAGACGCCAAAAAACTTGGTTTCAAAGACGCTGAACTGAATTACTGGATGCAGGCTCAAACCGCCAATGGCACCGTGCACATGGCGCCCGTACAGCTGGATACAATCACCATTGGCGCGGTAAGCGCACAAAATATTCAAGCCGTGGTCAACGGCGGAGAACTGCGGCAATCGCTGCTTGGGATGAGTTACCTCAACCTATTTTCGAGCATCGAAATCAAGCGAGATCAGATGATTTTAACCCGCTAACCCATTATTTTTCGGCCTTCTTTTCCCACCGGCCGGATGCCTCTGACCAGTATTGAGCCGAACAGCCCGCGTCAGTCAAAGCTTTCCATTGTCCGCGTGCGGCATCCAGAGAGGTCGCTAAATTACCGTCGAACAAGACGCAGACCCGTTCTAAGCGCTGCACTTCTTCCGGGGCAACGTCGGCCCCATCAACCGCCATTAAACAAGACGCCGCGTTCGCCATATCTTTGGTCGTGGTCAGCAAAACCGGCTGCGCCGCATCATGCACCCCTCCGGCCAGCCCGTGTGGCAAGAAATCATCACTGGCCCCCTGCCACAATTGATGGTCCAGCCAGACCATCCGTTCGGCCGCGCACCCGCGCACCGCAACCCGCCAACCGGCGGCCAACGACTTGCCCAACAGCATCGACAGCGTATTTTCAAGCGGTGTACGCGTCAGATGATAGAAGAACACCGCACCCATTAGACCTCGAATCTATCAGCAATCAACCGGTTCAGTGACATTACACCCCAACCCGTTGCACCTTTGGGTGAATAGGTGCTCTCGGATTTAATATACGCCACGCCAGCAATATCGAGATGTATCCAGGGCGTCTCAGATCTAACAAAGCGCTGCAAGAACTGCGCTGCCGTGACCGATCCGGCCGGCCGGCCCCCTGTGTTTTTCATATCGGCAATCGGCGATTTGATCAACTTGTCATAGGCTCTGCCCAAAGGCATCCGCCAAGCGCCCTCGCCTTCAGAAGCGGCCGCGACAAGAAAGTTTTGGCACAGCGTATCATCGTTGGAAAACACCGCTGCGTTCTCATGACCCAAAGCCACGATTGCAGCCCCTGTCAAGGTCGCCAGATCGATGACCGCAACCGGCGCAAAACGGGTCTGAGCGTACCACAGCACATCAGCCAACACCAAACGACCCTCGGCATCGGTATTGATCACCTCGATGGTATCGCCCTTCATCGACCGCACCACATCTCCCGGGCGGGTCGCCGTACTGGAGGGCATGTTTTCAACCAGACCGACCAGGCCAACCACATTGGCCTTGGCTTTGCGCGCCGCAAGCGCCTGCATCACCCCGGCCACGACGCCAGCGCCGCCCATGTCCATTGTCATGTCTTCCATGCCACCGGCCGGCTTTAACGAAATGCCACCGGTGTCAAACACCACACCCTTGCCAACCAACGCCAGTGGGGATGCGCCCTCAATACCGCCGTCCCATTTCATAACAACCACTTTAGACGGGCTGGCACTGCCCTGACCCACGCAGAGCAAAGACCCCATGCCCAATTCGGCTAATTTATCCTCTTCCAGCACTTCGACTTTAAGGCCCAAATCGCCCAGCGCGACCAGCCGATCCGCAAATTCAGTCGTGGTCAAAACATTGGCCGGTTCGGTGACCAGATCACGGGTGAAAAACACCGCCTCGGCCACCGCGCGCACCGCATGGAACGCCGCCTCCTGCTCTTCGGTATTGCTGACCATTACATAAGTGGCGGCAACGTCGAAATCCGAATCAGTGGCTGTTTTATGATCGTTGAAATTATAACCCCGCAGCATGATCCCCAAAGCAATATCAGAAGTTTTGGGATTATTGCCTGCCAGGACTAAAACCGCTTGGCTTCCACGTATTTTACCCAAAGCAACCCCCGCAGCGCGCGCAGGCTCACACTCGGGACGACGGGGCAATTTCACAATATCAAGCGCCTCAGCCGCCATACCAGACGGGAAATTCAAGCTAAAAACCTGACCAGGCTTCATCTCGTCAAATGTTTTGGATTGGGCAAAACGGTCTATTGCCCCTTGGCTCAACCTGTTGGCCCGGCGTGCGGCCAGATCCAAACCGTCCGCGCCCGATAGAAAAACCGCTATTCGGCCTTCGAAGGTGGCAATTTGATCGAGGTCATTGGCCAAAAAAGTAATCTCAGAGGGCTGTGTCATCGGTTCGGTCCTGTTCAAAATGAAAATAACTCGCAAAGAGCCTTAGCATTTGAGTAGATAGCAGTTTTACCTTTGATTCAATTCCGATAATGTGTCCAAACCAAGATTACCGTGTTTGGAGGACCATCGTGCGCAAATTCGACAGATACATCCTGTCGCAACTGATGGTGATGTTTGGCTTTTTTGCTTTGGTATTGGTATCAGTGTATTGGGTGAACAACACTGTTAAAGTCTTTGACCGCCTGATTTCTGACGGGCACTCAGCAGCCGTGGTTCTGGAGTTTACTGTACTCACCCTTCCAAACGTAGTCCGTAGCGTGTTGCCCATCGCGGCTTTCGGGGCTGCGGTTTACGTCACCAACCGGTTGGCGTCAGAAAGCGAACTGACAGTCATGCAGGCCACAGGATTTTCGCCCTGGAGATTGGCCTGGCCGGTCTTAGTGTTTGGAGTGATAACTGCAACCATGATGTCCCTTATGACCCACACACTTGTGCCGGTAAGCCTGCAGCAATTGCGAGACCGCGAGACGGACATCGCCAAAGACCTCTATGCTCGGCTTTTACGACCCGGAACATTCCTGCATCCGGCAAAGGGCATCACGCTCTATATTCGCGACATTTCTGACGATGGCCGTCTCAGCGATATTTTCGTATCAGATCAGCGCAACCCCGAAGTGTCAAATATCTACACGGCCAAAACCGCCTACCTGATGCGGGACACGCTGGGCACGAAACTGGCGATGGTGAATGGCCTCGTTCAAGTGCTTTCAACTGAGAACCAATTGTTGTCTACCACCAGCTTTGATGATTTGTCATATGACATCAGCGCATTGATTAAAACGCGCACTGACAAAACCCGAAATATCAAACAAATCCCAACTGGAGAATTACTGCGTTGGCCAGACCAAATCGCCGAACAAACCAATGTCTCACTTGGACGTGTCCTGCAAGAAGTCCATGGGCGGTTTCAACAACCCCTACTGTGCCTAGTTGCGGCACTGATCGGGTTCGCTACTCTGCTGACTGCGGGTTTCAGCAGATTTGGTATCGGCCGACAGATCGTTTTTGCAATTGCACTTTTAGTTGTAATCAAACTTACCGAAAGCGTGATGATTGATCCTGTACGGGCCAACCCAAACCTTTGGCCCCTCATCTATGCGCCGACCCTTGTGGGCTTTCTACTCACTCTGGGGTGTTTGAGCTATGTGGCTCATCCGCCGTTTCGGCGCGTTGCAAAGGTCGCACACCGATGATGCTGCACATCTACTTTGCCCAGAGATTTGCCACCACATTAGCGGCCGTATTCGGTATGTTTTTTTGCTTTCTAGCAATGCTAGACCTGATTGATCAACTGCGCCGATTTGGCCGCGATGTCCCCTTTCAAGATGTGCTTTGGCTCAGCCTTTTGAATGCGCCCCGCGCGCTTTACATCATGCTGCCGCTGATTGTCATTCTCGCCACAATTTTACTGTTTATGTCGCTGTCACGCAGCAGTGAGTTGATCGTCACCCGCGCCAGCGGCAGATCGGCAGTCTACAGCCTTATGGCTCCGGTTCTGGTGGCCTTTGCGTTGGGAATCTTTGCCGTGGCAATCTGTAATCCCATCGTTGCAACTACCTCAAAGCGCTCTCAGGATCTGCGCGAGACCTATCGCAATAACGGTGTGTCAACGGTTTCAATTCGGGGCGAAGGCCTGTGGTTGCGCCAGGGCGGTGAAACCGGCCAGACCGTCATCCAAGCCTCACGGGCCAACAGCGACGCTACAATCTTGTATGACGTTAACTTTATCACATATGCGCAGGACGAAGGGCCAATTCGGCGCTTGCTGGCACAAAGCGCCCGGTTGGAGAAAGGCGCTTGGGTGTTAGAAAATGCCAAGAGCTGGAGCTTAATTCCAGGCCAAAACCCCGAAGAGCAGTCCGTGCATTTTGACCGGCTACAGGTACCCTCGACCCTGACGCAGGATAGTATTCGAGACAGTTTTGGCAAACCCTCGACAGTGTCAATTTGGGAATTGCCCGGCTTTATCGCACGGTTAAACCAAGCCGGCTTTTCATCACGCCGTCACACAGTTTGGTTTCATATGGAACTGGCAAGACCTTTGTTTTTGATGGCAATGGTGTTGGTAGGGGCTGCATTTACCATGCGTCACAACCGCCATGGGCGCACCGGCCTTGCAGTGTTGATGGCGGTATTAATCGGCTTTGGCCTTTATTACGTTCGAAATCTTGCACAGATTTTAGGAGAAAACGGCCAGTTGGAACCAATGCTAGCGGCTTGGGCGCCACCCTTTGCGTCAGTTTTTTTGGCTTTTGGCCTAATTCTGCATACGGAGGATGGCTGATGCGTGTTTTTATAGGCTCTTTGGCAGTGATTTGTCTGTTATGCCTTAGCAGCGCTGCCCGCGCCTCGGAAGCACCGGCCTCCGAGTCTTTGGCGTCACTGGTTGCAGACACAATCAAGGTGAGCCCACAATCGAAACTGGTGGCAGAGGGCAATGTATTTGTTGTCTTTGATAGTCGTATACTGCGCGCGAAACGAATAACCTATGACAGACAGACAGACGATTTAACAATCGATGGGCCAATAAGGTTAGAGGACGGCGATGACATCATTATCGTTGCCGATCAAGCTGTATTGGATACCAACCTGCAAAATGGGCTGTTGTACAGCGCCCGCATTGTCTTGGCGCAACAACTACAACTGGCAACGCGCCAGATCAAACGGGTCTCAGGTCGCTACACACAGATGGATAACGCCACCGCGTCATCATGCCAAATCTGCACCGAAAATGGTGTGCCTTTATGGCAGATTAGGGCCAGACGGGTGGTTCACGACACTGAAACAAAACAATTATATTTCACCGACGCACAGCTTCGATTTGGTGGTATCCCAGTTTTATACCTGCCACGGTTGCGTATGCCCGACCCGACATTAAAGCGGGCGCGCGGGTTTCTGTTGCCTCGCGGAAAATCCAACACTCTGGTAGGTTATGGATTTAAGTTGCCCTATTTCATCCCAATTGGGGATCACAAAGACCTGACACTCACACCCCATATTACGTCTAAAACAAAAACGATGGAGTTTCGCTACCGGCAGAAATTTCATAATGGCGATGTTAACATGACCGGTGCCCTAACCTCGGACACTTTAGTGAAAAATAAAGCCAGAGGCTATATTTTTGGCGATGGGACGTTCAATCTTAAGCGCGATTACAAACTGTCTTTCGATATCGAAGCCGTAATGGACGAAGCATATTTATCCGATTACACAGTGTCACAAAAGGATCGGCTCGACAGCTCAGTCTCAGTTGAGCGCACCCGCAAAAATAAATACTTCGCAGCAGAATTGCTCAATTACGACAGCCTGAGACCCACAGAAGATAACGCAAGCCTGCCCAGATTCATCTTGGACCTGACGGAAGAACGGCGGTTCTTTCAGTCCCAGGCCGGTGGCGAAGCCCGACTATTGCTAGAAGCGCACACCCATATTCGGGCATCAAAAACCGATATCATCGGGCGTGATGTGACCCGCGCCCACGCTGAGCTGTCATGGCGCCGCAGATGGACATTGCCACGCGGCCTGCGGATGGGGGTCGTTGGGCGCCTTAATTTTGATGCGTATACCTATGCCCAAGACAGCGCCTTTAATAAGACGATTGCAAAAGCAAACCCTGAGGTTGCAATCGATATGAGATGGCCACTGAAAAAAATAACAGCTACTAAAGCCTATGAGCTGTTTGAACCAGTTTTACAGCTGGGCTGGAGCGGCAATAGACAACCCAACATACGGATCGATGAAAGCACGCTGAGCGAGTTTGACGAAGGCAATTTACTAAGTCTCAGCCGGTTTACCGCCCCTGATCAACGCGAGCACGACAGCCGTGCTGCAATAGGCATGCGCTGGCTGCACAACGATCCCAGAGGCTGGGCATCCGGGCTGGTTTTGGGACAGATCATTCGCGGCACAAAAGAGAGCGCCTCCGGTTTTTCTGCCATATCGGGCTTAAACTCCCGCTATTCAGATATCCTAGTCGCAGGGCAAATTAAAAATGACACAGGGCTGATCTTCTTGGTACGCGGGCTGATGGGGACGAAAGCCAATGTCGACAAAATCGAAGCCAACGCAACTTGGCAGCGCAACCGAGGACGCATCTGGACCAGCTATATCTCATTGCCAAACGATTCTGACGAAAATCGCGGCAGAACACTCTCCGAATGGAGCCTCAACACCGGATATTACATGTCGGATCACTGGCGTAGCGAAGGCAATATTCGCTATGATCTCTCTGCAGACCGCACCGCGACGGCCGGCTTGAGCCTGACGTACGAAAATGAATGTGTGCAGGCCCGATTTGAAATATCCAGACGCTTCGCCTCGTCAACCAACCTGACCCCTTCGACAGACCTAGCTCTGGGCGTTGACTTGCGTGGCTTTGGATTTAGTGGCAGTGACACTAAGTATACAAGAACCTGCAGGAGCAATTAATATGAACCCCATGATGCGCCTCCGCCCGCTTTTGTTTGCATTGCTTTGCATACCCCTTTGCCTGCCGGATCTTGCAAAATCGCAAAGCGCTGTTTCTGCAGTTTTGCGCGTGAATCAATCAGTCATAACGCAATATGAGTTGGATCAACGTATCCGGTTTTTGCAGGTCATTCAAACTTCGGGCGACCTTCGCCAAGCGGCGCGGGATCAATTGATTGATGACCGCCTCAAGAACAGTCTCGCCGCGGGGATGAACTTAAAACTATCTGACGGCAAATTAGAACAAAGTATGACAGAATTTGCCGCAAGTGGAAATCTGTCGTTAGAAGACTTCGTTACCATACTGAGCCAAGCAGGGGTTGATCGGCAAAGTTACGCAGATTTTATAAAATCAAACCTGATTTGGGGTATGCTGATACAGCAATTATTCGCCCCAAGGGTCCAAATCACCGAGGCCGAGGTTGATCGCGCCTATCAGGCGCGGCTTGAGGGAAGCGCGATGCGGGTCCTGCTTTCCGAATTGATCATGCCAATCTCGGAAGACACCTATGAGCAGGTCACTGCACGGGCGCAACTGTTTGCAAAACTTACCTCGCTCAACGAATTTGCAGATGCTGCAGAACGCTATTCAGTAGCCGAGACCAGAGATATTGGCGGCAGGCTCGACTGGACCGAGGTGAACAAATTGCCACCGACGCTGCAGTCTTTGATTGTGTCTTTGACACCAGGTCAGGTTACAGAACCTATACCCCTCGACGGCGGTGTGGCCTTATTTCAGTTGCGCGATATCGAAGAGACAAGCTACCGCACACCATTGATTGCTGTGGTAGACTATATGACGTACCGCATACTGACCGAAACTCCAGAAGAGACGCTGCAACAAGCAAAGCAGGTCGCAGCGCTTACCGATACCTGTGATGATCTGTATGGTATTGCCAAGGGCCAACCCGAAGATCGCCTGCAACGGCATTCAAAAGCTCCTGCAGACATCCCAGCGCGCTTGTCCCTGCAACTCGCCAAGCTTGACGAGAATGAAATGATGCTTGCAGCGCCCGACCCCAACGATGGCAGTGTGTTGCTTGTCATGCTGTGTGGTCGTTTGGCTGAGACCATTGAAGACCTGTCTCGTCAAGACGTGATGCGGGGCTTACAAATGCAACGCCTGTCTTCTTATGCCGATCAGTATCTGCAGAGTTTACGCAGTTCTGCCTATATCGCCGAACAATGACTTTACCTATCGCCCTGACGTGTGGCGATCCCTCTGGGATCGGGCCAGAACTTAGCGTAAAGGCTTGGCAAAAACTGGGTACACAGCCGGCATTTTTCTGGATAGGTGATCCCCGACACCTGCCCAAGGGCAGCGCCTATGTCACGATCGACGATCCAAGCGAGGCCCCCCACGCCGCCAGACAGGGCTTGCCCGTCCTTGCACACCCATTCCCGGAACTGGCCATGCCCGGCAACCCCAACCCGCGCAATGCACAAACCATCATCAACATTATTTCGCGCGCCGTTCATCTGGTGCAATCAGGCGCTGCCAGCGCACTGTGCACCGCACCAATCAATAAAAAAGCCCTGCAAGATGGGGCGGGTTTCAGCCATCCCGGACATACCGAATATCTCGCAGCTCTGGCCGGGGTCGACCAAGTTGTGATGATGTTGGCCTGCGACGCCCTGCGGGTGGTTCCGACGACTATTCACATCCCGCTGCAAGACGTTGCCAAAACCCTGACAGCAGATCTTTTACGCGACACTCTACGGATCACCGAAGCAGAACTTCGTCGCAAATTTGGGGTCGCAAGGCCTAGATTAGCGGTTGCTGGGCTCAATCCACATGCCGGAGAAGGCGGCAAAATAGGCCTACAGGAACGTGACTTAATCACCCCGGCACTGGAGAGCCTGCGCGCCGAGGGTATGCAGATTGACGGTCCGCTCAGTGCAGATACCATGTTTCACCCACGTGCCCGTCAAAACTATGATGCGGCCATCTGCATGTATCACGACCAAGCACTTATTCCGATCAAAACTCTGGATTTTGACCACGGTGTCAACGTCACTCTCGGCCTGCCCTTTATCAGAACATCGCCCGACCACGGCACCGCATTTGACATTGCCGGGCGCGGGATCGCCCACCCATCATCTTTGATAAAAGCGTTAGAAATGGCGGCTGAAATGGTGCGCGTGACGGCACTAACCACGCCATGAGCCAAATTGATTCCCTTCCTGCGCTGCGCGAGGTGATCGCCGCGAATGATTTATCGGCACGCAAGTCTTTGGGTCAGAATTTTTTGCTCGACCTCAATCTCACTGCCAAAATTGCCCGTCAAGCTGGACCACTCGAAGACTTTGATATCTTGGAAATTGGTCCCGGACCAGGAGGGCTGACCCGTGGCCTGCTTGCAGAAGGGGCGCGCTTTGTGCTCGCTATCGAAAAAGACCGCCGCTGCCAGGCCGCGCTGCAACAGATATCAAACGCCTATCCCGAACGGCTGACCGTGCTAGAAGGAGACGCGCTCAGCATAGACCCGCTGCACTATTTAACACCGCCAATAAAGGTTGCGGCAAATTTACCCTATAATATCGGTACCGAGTTACTCATCCGATGGCTGACCCCGCCACAATGGCCGCCATTTTGGAGCAGCCTGACGCTGATGTTCCAGCGCGAAGTTGCAGAACGGATTGTGGCGCAACCGGGATCAAAAGCCTACGGACGTCTGGCGCTTTTAGCACAGTGGCGCTGTGATCCACAGATTGTGATGTCGCTGCCCCCAGAGGCATTTACGCCCCCCCCAAAAATTTCCAGCGCAGTTGTACATTTCACCGCTCTGCCGTCACCACGGTTTCCAGCTGATCCCAAGGTTTTGGAACGTGTGATCGCGATGGCGTTCAATCAAAGACGGAAAATGCTGCGGTCGGCCCTAAAGCGTCTCGGGCCGGATATCGAGGAGCATTTGTTTGCTGCAGGGCTGAAACCAACAGAGCGCGCCGAGCAGGTGTCCTTGGAAGGGTTTTGCAACTTAGCCCGGCAAATACAAAAGACCTAAGGACTGGGTTTTAACCCGCCGCACTTAGCAAATTCAATATAAAGCGCAATATACCCTGCGGCCCAACGCGGCCCTTGGCATTATAAACCAAGGGAACCAACAAACGGGCGTCAGCGCAACAAGCGACATCAAATCAGGAAGTCGAGCCGAGGTTTACTCTGCCGCTGCGGCTGTATCATGGGATGGATCGGAAGCAACCACGGGGTCTGCCGCTGGCGCATCCGGAGCATCAGAAGCAGGCGCAGGCGCAGCGGCGGTTGGTTCAGCCAGCACTTTAGAGGGAACGGGTTTTTTTCTTGGCTTGCGCGGAGCGCGCGGCTTCACCACCTTAGCAGGCGCCTCCGCGACCTTGGATTGACTTGCCTCCACCGTGGCCAGCGGATCAACGATCTGCATACTGGACTGTTGAGAACTCTCTGGGGTCTCTACCAACCCGTTATCACGGCTGTGATCGGACATATCAAAAACGTCCGGCTGGGGAGCGGTGGCAGGGTCAAAACTTGACTGCTCGGGCACGTGGCGCACCGCATCCCGATTCGACCGCTCGCGGTCACGCTCAGACTGGCGCTCGCGATTTTCACGCTCTTGCTGCTCGCGACGTTGATCTTGATCGCGTTGCGCCTCGCTTAACATACGCAGATAGTGCTCTGCGTGTTGCTGAAAGTTCTCAGCAGCTACGCGGTCATTGCCCAGTTGGGCATCCCGCGCCAACTGATTATATTTTTCGATAATCTGCTGGGGCGTTCCACGCACTTTTCCCTCAGGTCCAGAACTGTCAAAGACACGATTGACAACGTTGCCGACAGAACGGTTACGGTTAGATTTCGACCGCGAGCGAGGTTTAGGAGATCTCATATGTAAGTAATCCAGCCTTGATTTTTTATCCAAAGTGCCGCGTTGATCCGTCATTGTTCAACAGTATGGCAACACTATTTTTGGGCTTACGTCTGGCACAGCACAGCGCTTTGCTTCAGACCCTTATTAATAAACACGCCAAGCAGATCGACACAAGTGTAAAACGTATCAAACGCATGCGATATTAGACAGATTAGGTGAAATCATAGTTAAACAACCATAATTCATTGGATACGCGCCGAGATGACCCGGTCACGTCCAGCCAAATCCGCATGACAACGCAGCGCAGACAACCCAGCGTTCTGAAATAATTGCATGACCTCTACCGCCTGCTGATAGCCAATTTCAACAATAAGCCGGCCGTCAGGTGACAGATGGCGACGAACACAGGCCGCGATCACACGGTACGGATCGAGTCCATCGCCACCGGGTGATAGCGCGATATGGGGGTCATAGTCGCGCACATCACGATCAAGGCCCGCCATTTCGTCCATCGCAATATAAGGAGGATTAGCCACGATCAGATCAAAACTACCCTGCACGCCCTCAAACCAATTGCTTTGCGCAAAACTAAGTCTGTCGCCGATATCAAAGCGGTCGGCATTTTCACGGGCCACGGCCAGCGCTGCGGGGCTAATATCGGTGGCCAGCGCCTCCGCTTTTGGCCATTCCATCATCAGCGTAACTGCAAGAACACCACAGCCAGTGCCCAGATCCAGCACCGTTTTCGCAGGGTATTTCAACGCCTCAACAATCACCGTCTCGGTCTCGGGGCGGGGATCAAGCACAGCTTTCGAAATATGAAAGTCCCGTCCCCAAAACTGCCGAAAGCCCGTAATCTTTGAGACCGGCTCATGTTGGAGACGACGTTCCAAATAGCCTGAAAGCTGATCCTGCGCCCTAGTATCAATCGGGTCGGGCCCCAGCAAAACGATGCGGTCTGGCCCCACCCCCAGCGCATAGGCAACCAGGGCCCGCGCATCGCGCGCGGCACTGTCTATGCCAGCGGCGCGCAGCCTATGGGTTGAGTTTGCCACCGCCTCAAAGACGGTCACTATTCCATCTCGGCCAATTGTCGGGCCTGTGCGTCTGCGGTCAATGCATTGATCGTTTCATCCAGATCACCGGCCATTACCTGATCCAGCTTGTACAGTGTCAGATTAATACGGTGGTCGGTCATCCGGCCCTGTGGGAAATTATAAGTGCGAATGCGTTCACTGCGATCACCAGACCCCACTTGCGATTTACGGTCCGCTGACCGCGCATCATCAACCCGTTGGCGTTCAAGATCAAACAGTCGCGCTTTGAGAACCTGCATTGCAATCTCGCGATTGCGGTGTTGGGATTTTTCCGACGAGGTCACCACCAGCCCAGTTGGAAGATGGGTAATCCGCACTGCTGAATCGGTGGTGTTGACATGTTGGCCACCTGCGCCAGAACTGCGCATGGTATCGATGCGCAGGTCACCGGAGGCAATCTCGACATCGACATCCTCGGCTTCGGGCAAAACTGCCACGGTTGCGGCGCTGGTATGGATGCGGCCGCCGCTTTCTGTGGTTGGCACTCGCTGTACGCGGTGGACACCGGATTCGTATTTCAATCGGGCAAACACCCCCTCACCCTTAACATGGGCCACCACCTCTTTAACCCCGCCCAGTTCTGTCTGATTTTCTTGGATAATATCAAAGCGCCATCCGTTCGTCTCAGCGTGACGTTGATACATACGCAGCAAGTCACCAGCAAAAAGCGCGGCCTCATCGCCACCAGTTCCGGGGCGTATTTCAATCATCGCCGCGCGTGCATCGGCAGCATCTTTCGGCAACAGCGTCAATTGGAGCGCCCGCTCGGCATCGGGAAACCGGGCCTTCAGCAGCGGCAGTTCCTCTTCGGCAAGCGCACGCATGTCGGGATCGGCCAGCATTTCTTGCGCCTCGGCAAGATCTTCGGACAATTGCCGATAGGCGGCAATCTGTTCAACCACGGGGCGCAGTTCAGAATACTCGCGCCCCAGACTGGCAATTTGATCGCCAGACGCGCCTTCGTTCATCTTGGCCTCAAGAAATTGAAAGCGCTGAACGATCTGTTCTAATCTATCATCAGGGATCATAAGCTTCCTTCCCCCATTGACGGGATTTGGTCAAGTGCCAGTTTGTACGATGCCGCCCTCATCGAGCGCTGAAACAGGCTGCAGCCCTCGCAAAGTTCTTTGACCACTAGGCTGCTATGTATCCCAAAGGTTCGTTTTTCTAAAAGGATGTTTACGAAAAAGCGATCTTACACGCCGTATTCACAAAGCACCCAACCGGTCACGCAGCAGAACAGCCAGCCAGCACAGAGACCTAATTTTGGACAGGAAACGGGTCGGCAAGACAGTATTTCTGTGAGAATGGCCCTTATGAGCGAGACACAAAGCCCACCAAAAATTAACCTGATTTCGGCATTGCTTTTATGCAGCCTTGCTTTGGTATGGGGCGGCGCTTTCTTTTTTGGCCAAATCGCCCTTGAGAATGTGCCGTCTGTGACAGTTGCCCTGCACCGCGTCGGCTGGGCGGTGCCCGCTCTATGGATCGTGCTCTGGCTCAAAGGGGTCAAAATGCCCCGCTCCCCACATGTCTGGATATGTTTTGGTATTATGGGTGCGCTTAACAATGCGATACCATTTTCTCTAATCTTATGGGGTCAAACCCATATTGGCAGTAGCCTCGCGGCGATATTAAACGGAACAACGGCTGTTTTTGGCGCTGTTGTTGCCGCAATTTTTCTAAGCATCGAGCCCCTGACACTACAAAAGTTAATGGGCGCTCTATGCGGATTATTTGGCGTTGCCTTCATTATGGGAATTGAGGCGCTTACCGATTTTGACCCGCGCAACCTTGGCCAGTTGGCGGTTTTGACAGCCGGCCTGTCCTATGCGTTGGCGGGCGTTTGGGCAAAACGGCACTTATCAGCCCAGCCACCGATTCTGAACGCCTTTGGCATGCTGCTCGGCAGCGCAGTCTTGTTGGCACCGATTGTGTTTTTTATCGAAGGCGCGCCCTCTGTATCGTTGGCTGCCGAGGTGTGGACCAGCTTGATTGCGTTATCATTGTTATCAACAGCCCTAGCCTAAATACTTTATTTTGAGATTTTACACCGTGCGGGGTCGGCAAATTTAATGCTGGTCACACTGTTGATACCGCCGGTCACAATCGCGCTGAGCAGTACATTTCTGGGCGAGAGGGTCGAGCGAGACGCAATCTATGGGTTTGGGTTTATTGCGCTTGGTCTGGGGATCACTGACGGCCGGATGCTTGGTCGTATTTCACAAAAGTATAGCCAATTTAAAAACGCCATTTAACCAAAGGGCAGTGTCAAATATTAGAACCAATCGCAGCCAAACAGCAAGACAGGGATTTGTTGACCAAGTTCGAGCCGTTTTATTCATATAATTTCAGCGCTTTTATAGACTGCACACTCTCACCAGATGGGGTGGTTCCAGCTATAAAAGACCATCAGGAAATCTGGACAGACCCAGACCTTTTCACATTCATACTCTGCGCTAGAACCGAGCCTGCCGGCTTTGCTATCGCACCCAGACTGGCCCATGAAGCCTATGACATGGAACATGTTTTTTGTTTTAAGACAATTTCGCCGCACGGGGGCTGGCACGGGGGCTGGCACGGGGCAGCACAAGCGTTGTTTTAAAAATTCGCGATGTGTGGACGATCAGACAAATCCCCCAAAACCAAGCCGCCCAATCGTTTTGGCAAAAGGACATTCGGGCCTAAACAAAAGGGACATTTCGGGATGTCAAAACCTCACATATTATGCAATCTTTGTCATGCCGAACGCGCTTCAACGCTGCAATCAGCTGCGCCTTGTCCACCCCCACAGACAGATCAGTTCCATCGCCACATGCGCCCCTGCCACCGCAGTAATGCCCGCGGGATCATAGGGGGGCGACACCTCAACCACATCCGCCCCCACCACGTTAATCCCAGCCAGCTCGCGCAGAACAATCGCCACCTGCGCACTGGTCAGCCCGCCCCAAACAGGGGTACCCGTTCCCGGTGCATAGGCCGGATCAAGACAATCTATGTCAAAGCTGAGATAGGCAGGGCGTGCGCCGATAATCTGTTTGATTTTGGCCGCAGTCGCCAGTGGCCCAATTTCATGCACCATCCGGGCGTCAAGTGTAGTGATCCCTAAAGTATCCGCATTCTCGGTACGTATGCCGACCTGAACCGAGGTGGCAGGATCTATCAGACCCAGCTTGACCGCTTTGTAAAACATCGTCCCGTGATCAATCCGCGCCATATCGTCATCGGGCCAAGTGTCGGAATGGGCGTCAAACTGCAACAGCGAAACAGGCCCGTATTTTTCTGCATAGGCGCGCAGAATCGGGAAGGAAATGAAATGATCCCCTCCCAGCACAAGACTGGCGGCGCCAGCTTGAAGAATGGTTTTGATATGCGCGGTCAAAGCATCGGGAAAATCGCTGGTTTTGGCATAGTCAAACGCCAGATCACCATAATCGACGATGTCAAACTCGCTCATGGGATCAAAGCCCCACCCATAGGGCGGATCATAGGTTTGCAGCGCGCTGGCTTCGCGGATTGCCCGCGGACCCAGCCGGGTGCCGGGCCGATTGGTCACCGCTTGATCAAACGGCACACCCGTAACCGCCAAATCGACACCGGATAAATCTTTGCTGTAGCGACGGCGCAAAAAAGAGGTCGCCCCACCAAAGGCGTTTTCAAAACTCAACCCGCGCCGTTCGGTTCGGGTGAAAGCGTGATCCACTTGGCTTTTTGCATCTTCTAGTGCCATATTAATTCCTCAATTTTTGCCGCTACCCCCACACATCCCCGCGCAATCCATCTTCACTTTAACGGTTGCGCAGTCTCCACCAAACGGGCGAAAAACGAGGCTCCAATGGGCGCGACTTCATCATTAAAATCATAGCCAGGGTGATGCAGACCAGCGCTTTCACCCTGCGTTAAAAACAAATAACATCCCGGGCGCCTATCGAGCATATACGAGAAATCTTCCGCGCCCATTTCCCGACCGTTTGCTGCATCGACCCTGTCGTCTCCCACCACGTCCCGCGCCACACCGACTGCAAGATCAGTCTTTTCAGCATCGTTGACGGTCGCGGGATAGCCCACTGTGTAGACCAATTCCGCCTCGACCCCAAAACTCGCCGCCTGCCCTGCAACGATCTCAGGCATGCGCGCCATCACCATAGCTTGCACCGCTTTGTCAAACGTGCGCACAGTACCATTGATATAGGCGGTCTCAGGAATGATGTTATCGGCACTGCCAGTGTGGATTTGCGTCACCGAAACCACAAGATCGTCACAGGCAAAATGGTTGCGACTAACTATGCTTTGCAGCGCCATAACCATGGAGGCCGCCGCAATCACCGGATCGCGGGTATCCTGAGGATACGCACCGTGCCCCCCCTTCCCTTTAAGGTGAATTTCAAACGTATCTACCGCAGCCATCAGCGGTCCATCAGTGGTATAGAACCGACCCGCCTCGGGCCCGGGCGCATTGTGCAGCGCATAGAGGTCGTTGATATCAAACTGCTCAAGAATCCCTTCTTGCACCATAATTTCTGCGCCGCCGCCCGTCTCTTCTGCGGGTTGGAAAATTAGCGCAACACGACCCGAAAAATTGCGCGTCTCAGTCAAGTATTTCGCTGCCCCCAGCAGCATCGTGGTATGGCCGTCATGACCGCAGGCGTGCATTTTTCCCGGTCGCGTCGAGGCCCAGTCGACGCCGCTGGTCTCTTCGATTGGCAATCCATCCATATCAGCACGCAGGCCAATGGTTGGCCCCGGACCCTGCCCTTCAATCAGTGCCACCAGTCCGGTGGTTGCAAAGCCACGGTGGATGTCGGTAATGCCAAACTCGCGCAACCGTTCCACCACAAAATCAGCGGTATCATGACACGCAATCCCCAGTTCGGGGTGTTGGTGTAAATGTCGGCGCCACCCGGCCATATCATCGGCAAAGCCGGCTATTCTGTTTATCACCGCCATCTGCTGGACTTCTCCTTATCATCTGTCAGATTGCATCTGACCCCAACTCGCAGAGCGGTGCAATGGCCCACAACAAAGATTTAATCGAAAACCCAAAGGGCGGCCTGCCGCGACTGTTGGAGATCATGCGCGCGTTGCGCGATCCACAGCATGGCTGCCCTTGGGATATTGAACAGGATTTCGCCTC
>Ga0206131_10002979_pt1 | contig 19895 bp, 18 predicted proteins | sample Helgoland_Spring_FD_148636 | JGI IMG/M metagenome (GOLD analysis project Ga0206131, IMG submission 148636) | Pelagic subsurface seawater microbial communities from Kabeltonne, Helgoland, North Sea - Helgoland_Spring_Bloom_20160517_1 | ecosystem: Environmental > Aquatic > Marine > Epipelagic ...
TTTCATGGGGCATCTTCCGATGCATGGGCCTGTTACCGATATATGCAGGAGGTCCAACTTTTCATCCTACATGTTTATTTATCAACAAACGCAAAAAATGGTTTGAAAACGGTTCTAATATTCTTCTCCAAGCATTATTGTGAGTACACGTCTGGTTACATGTAGATCACTTGGATCAGGGCTGTGGTTCATCAGATCAAGGTCGTAGTAATCGATCTTCCAAAAGACAGTATTGCCCTCATAAGCAATTGCTCCAAAGTCATGTTCGCCAAATGGATCATTGCGTTCAGAGAAGTCATCAAAACTTTTCACCAAGTTTAAGATGCAATCCACAGCGTCGTTACCCAGTAAATCTATGCCTCGGGTAACCATGAGTTTGCAATTGGTGAGAGTGGTGCGGGCTTGGTCGTTTAGATGTGCAATTGATTGGGCGGTTCTGTCTACGTCGGGTTGCAAGCCTAGCTCCTTTTACAGAAGCATATGCTCAACGATATATTTGGACGACCGGAGATTTGGTGGCAGTTTATATGCGCAAGCCTTTGGTCCTAGGTTGCCTAGAACACACAAAATAACACAGTGTTGTGAAGCAAGAGTTTGAACACCCGGTTTTAAAACAGTAATTCTACTATGGGGCAAACACAGTCGTGTGACCCACTATGGGCCAACATTGTGTTCCCACAGTCTTCGCCGGTTTTGGTATGCCCACAGTCTCCCGTTGTACACAGCGCAATGAGATAAATAACTGTGTAAGTTATTTAGGGAGATAATAATGAGCATAAGATTATTGGAACATATACGCGATGAGTTGAGAGGTTCTGGTGCAATTCAAAACACACCAGAGTTTTGTACTGGCTGGCTGGGCAGAAGTGAGGGTTACATTAGAACACTGCGTTTCCATGGATTAGAACCCAGTGTGGAAGCGCTAAGTGTGTGTTCCCACAAACTTGGACATTATGCAGACAAGTTGAGAGGCAGCGATACGGACACTCACAAAACCTGGGTTCAAAGCTTTGATGGTCTTAAAAGCTTGTGTGATCAAGCAATCGCCAAACAAGCCCATCAAATATGGCGAGAACCAGACAGGATGAGAGCGTGACGGCTGCGTCGGAAATGGGTCTTACCGCTCAAAAAATACTGCTACGGTTTTTTCCAGGCCAGTACTTACAGAAGTTGGGTGGTGATTTTGCATCCCCCCATCCTTGCACATTAGGTTGTCACTATGGATAACCGAGAGCAAATGCGCCGACTGATTGATGTAATTGAGAAGAGCGCGAACAGTTCATCTCTTACTCAAGCTATTGATGATATTAGACTATTCTCTAATACTGCAAGTTTCTTGGCAAATAAGCTGGACACAAGATTGCGAAACAAAGACGTGGCAAAGAAAAGAGCCGCACCCAAAGCGACAAAGACTGTGGGGCTATCAAAACCACCAATGCCCAAAACACTCAACGTGCCCAACAACGCTGAACCAAATTCACAGGCGCCCACAGTTACAGCTGTGTCACAAGCAGATTTTGAACGGTTAAAGCCACAAAAACCACAAAGCGCATTGTAGCCTTATGTTTGGCATCAACGAGTGTCTGTAAGCCAGCTGTAGGACGCAACCAAACTGCATCAGTGGTGCGTGTAGGGAGCAACAAGGGTTGGTGCTTTACGCATATATTTTAATAAATCTCTACAGATAGCTGTTCAGTAGTAGTCAAAATTTATGTCTTTCGTAAGAGTGGCAGGCATAGTTCAAATACTTTACCTTTCATTCAATACATTTAGGTACCCCGATGCCACTTCTGCTTTGTTTACTGATTTGTAATCAATAGGTCCGCGGTTCGAGTCCGTGTGGGGGCACCATTAAATCAATAACTTAGCAGTTTTCGATTGGGTCTTCGTGTTTTTCAGCGAGACACTCAGCGAGACAAAGTGTCGTAGTATTACGTTACTCAGCGCTATGGGCCACTTGTTTTTCACACTCAATTTATGCCACGCGCGCCTGCACACGCGCGGCTGTGTGTCATTGGCGTGAGCCTGCGCTCTCGAAGCGGTCTGCCTGATGAACTCGACGCCTTTGTTGATCACTACAATCATCAGCGATATCACGAGAGCATCAACAACGTCACACTGGCCGACGTCTACTTCGGGCGTGACAAAGCCATTCTCAGAGAAAGGGAAAAGATCAAGAAACGGACAATCCAACAACGCCGATTGCAACATCAAAAACAAGCAGCATAATCAATCACACAAACGAACAAGAGCCTCCGGTGCCCAAATCGCTCTGACGTCTAACTTTATGTGAAGACGGACACACTTGGCCAGCCCAAAACTCTGCGCACCTAACCCGGGACAAGAAAAAAGCTTGACGATTAGTTTTAAATAATAATAAGAATACTAATTCTTGTTTTGGGGCTGTGTGTTGCAGATCTGACATCTTACCTTTGGGTCAGTGCGCGAGATTTACATCGAGCGCGTGTGCAATCTGCTTTTCACAGGGATCTTGTTTGGCGATGGTCAGGCTTTTTGACGGGTTAAAATAATACAGGTGTATTAATGGTTGAGGAAAGTGAATTCGACTACATCATCGTTGGCGCCGGATCAGCTGGGTGCGTTCTGGCAAACCGTTTGGTTCGTGATGGCCGGTTTTCGGTGGCCTTGGTTGAGCGGGGCCGAATGGACGTTAATCGCTGGATCCACATACCTGCGACCTATTTTAAGGCACATCAATCCAACGACATCGATGCGGTTCTGTCAGAACCTGACGAAACGATAAATGGCAAACGCTTTGCTGTTCCGCAGGGGCGCGTTGTCGGTGGAGGCTCTTCGGTCAACGCCATGATTTACATGCGCGGTCAGGCTGACGATTACGATGACTGGGAGAACCTTCATGGCTGCGACGGATGGGGCTACAAGGATGTTTTGCCGGTTTTTGTACGGCAAGAAAAGAACGTTCATCTAGGGACACCCTACCACGGCCAGGATGGGGCTTTGGTTGTCGCGAGCCCCGAGTACAAACATCCTGTAAACGAGATTGCTCTTGATGCAGCACTTTCCGCTGGGCTGGACTGGAACGATGATTTCAACGGTAAAACCCAAGCGGGCGCCGGATGGTATCAGGCAACCGCGTATGCCGGTCGTCGCCAGTCGGCGGCCACGTGCTTTCTCAAACCTGTTGTAGGTCACCAACAACTGACCATTCTGACAAATACCATCGCGGGCAAGATCCGTTTTGAGGGTCGTCGAGCAACCGCATTAGAAGTTAAAAGCGGAGGCGAACAAAGGGTTTTACGGGCGCGAAAAGAGATCATTCTGACGGCGGGCTCTTTCCACAGCCCAAAGCTGCTGATGCTGTCTGGAATCGGCCCGGGCACCGAACTGAACCGCCATGGAATCGCGCCTGTGCATGATGCGCCAGAAGTCGGTGCCAATTACCAGGACCATGTCGGGACACCGGTCACATACAGGCTAAAGGAAAATATCGGCTACCAAAATGCTGACAGAGGTCTTACGGCACTCAAAAATGGCATCAACTATTTCGTTTTTCAGCGCGGATTGCTGACGTCTAATCTTTTGGCGGCTGGCGCCTGCGTCGACACGGATGGCGACGGCCGACCGGACGTGCAGATGAATTTTGCCCCTTTCGCGCCGGGTGCACCCGGGGAAGGGCCACTTTCCTGCCATTCTTTTCATGTTCACCCGATGACCATGCGGCCAAAATCTCGGGGGCGTCTGATGCTGGCATCAACAGACCCTGAAGACCCGCCAAAATTCGAAGCGCAGGTTCTCCAGACTGAGGATGATTTGGACACCCTGCGAAGGGGGGTTCGTCTGGCGCGTGAGATTTGCGAGCAACCGCAGCTTAAGGAAATATTGAGTGAGGTGATCTGGCCTGGGCCTGATGTTTCGACCACTGTTGGCTCCAACACGCTTGACGACGCTATTAGGGATCAGGCGCGGACCATCTATCACCCTGCTGGAACCTGTCGGATGGGCACTGACGACCAAGCCGTGGTTGACATTCGGCTGAAGGTGAACGGCGTTGAAGGACTACGCGTCGCCGATTGTTCAGTGATGCCCATGCTCGTTTCCGGAAACACAAATGCCCCGACAATGATGATCGCCGATCGCGGCGCCGACTTCATTCTGGAGGACGCTTAGTTGATCGTGTGGCTATGGAAAAATCACTCAATTAAAACAGGAGAATAAAAGACAATGCCAATCGTGGAACCAACCAATAAATCCGTACTCGATTTCGAGGGGCTGCACCTCTATCACTCCGACAGATCAAATTGCTCTGCAAGGGTGCGATTGCTTCTAGGAGAGAAAGAACTCCCTTGGGAAAGTCATCATCTCAGCCTTAAAGAAAAGGACAATGTGAGCGAAGAATACTTCGGGATAAATCCGAAAGGACTGGTCCCTGCGTTGGTGCATGACGGTGTCGTTGTGACGGAGTCCAATGACATACTGGCCTACCTTGAAGAGAAGTTTCCAGAGCCAGGGTTCCGCAATGTGTCTGATGAAGAACAGTCGGAAATCGACTGGTGGCTCAAGACATCGGGCGAGATTCATCTGCCTGGGATTAAAACGCTGCAGTACTTCAAGCGCGTTGCTAAAATTTTGAAGAAATCCGACGAAGAATTTCAGCGATATCAGGCTTTGCAAACAGATCCGGAACTTAAGGCGTTTCACGCAAAACACGGCGCGCCCGGATCATCGCTAACGCAAGAAGACGCCGACGAAGCCACCAAACTGATGGATAGCATTTTTGAAAAGATGGAACAGAAGCTTTCCAATTCAGACTGGATCGTGGGCAACACCTATACTTTGGCGGACATTTCTTGGGGGCCGACATATACAACGATGACGATAGGCGGCTTTGATTTCGACCGGTATCCAAATATTAAAGCTTGGTATGAGCGGGTCAGTGCTCGGCCACAATTTGATGAAGCATTTCTCAAGTGGATCCGTGAGTCAACTTGGGGCCATGACAAGGCCTGATATTGGAGTGATCTCCGGGTTTTCCAACCTGGGGGTGTTTAAACGGCACAGCATGTCCAAACTGATTTTGCACAAAAATCATGAGGGCATGTCTGTCTGGGAGTAGGCAATCAACGCTCTGTTCGGCGATGGAAAATCTGAACGAGCAACACACGAGCGACGACAAAGGACAACGACATGGCAAAGACCTACCCCCTGCCCAAATCGGGCACAGCGACAGCGGCAACCAAAGCAGCTAACGAGAGCGTCGCGCGCGCATTGCCCTTGTCTGATCAACAAGACTTTGAAAAGGCGCGTCGCGGATTCATCGCGTCGATTGATGGCCCAATCAAAACACATGATGGCCGAGTCGCCTGGGACACGGATGCTTTTGCCTTTTTGAAAGAGCCTGCGCCCGATACGGCCAACCCCTCGCTTTGGCGCCAGGCGCAACTTAATGCAAACCATGGCTTGTTCGAAGTCGCAGATAGGATTTATCAAGTCCGGGGCTATGATATGGCTCTTATGACGCTGGTCCGCGGCGACACCGGCTGGATCATCATTGATTGCCTGATTTGCATTGAAACGGCGCAGGCTGCCCTAAAGCTCGCCAATGACAATCTGGGAGAACGACCTGTTAGTGCAGTTCTAATCACCCACACCCATGCAGATCACTTCGGCGGGTCGCGCGGCGTTCTAACGGATGAACTGCTCGCCAAGGGTGACATTCCGATCATCGTGCCCGAAGGGTTTACCAAATACGCCGTTAACGAAGCAGTCCTGGCCGGTAACCAAATGGCGCGGCGAGCCATGTATCAGTTTGGCCTGATCGTGCCTCCCGGACCGGCAGGGTATCTTGATGCCGGTATCGGCAAAGGTAATGCGCGTGGAAATCGAAGCTTTGTCCTGCCAACGAAAGAGATATCAAAAACAGGCGAACGCATGACCATTGATGGCGTTGAGTTCGTATTCCAAATGGCCTCCGGCACTGAAGCGCCTGCCGAGTTCACCTTCTATCTACCGCAGCACAAAGCACTGTGCATGGCCGAAGTGACTTGCCGCACGATGCACAATATCCTGACCCTGCGGGGTGCAGAAGTGCGCGATCCGCTACTTTGGGCGGAGTGTATTGACGAGTCGCTGGTGTTATTCGGTGACGAGGCGGAAATCTACTTCGCCTGTCACTGCTGGCCGGAGTGGGGCAACGAAAACATCCGCAACTTCCTCGAAGAACAACGCGATATTTATCGCTATATTCACGACCAAACCCTTCGACTGGCGAATACTGGGTATACGCCGCGCGAAATTGCAGAAGAAGTTGAAGAACCTGAGTTCATGAAGCGGTCCTTTTCCGTGCGCGAATATTACGGAACTTTGAACCATAACCTCAAAGCAACCTATCAGAAATACTATGGTTATTTCGACGGTAATCCCGTTAGCCTCAACCCACATACGCCGGTTGAAGAGGCGAAACGATATGTAAAGGCCATGGGGGGGGTGGAATCAGTCCTGGACACGGCGTGGACTGCTTTCGAAGAAGGCGACTATCGTTGGGCCTCAACTATTCTCAACCATGTGGTCTTTGCAGATCCGACCGATCAGACGGGCAGGGACATGCTCGCCTCAACCTATGAGCAACTGGGGTTTCAGGGGGAGTCTGTATTGTGGCGGAATTACTATCTTAGTGCCGCCCAAGAACTGCGCGAAGGGGTTAAACCACGGCCTGGCGTTGGTGGCGTGAACGAGGACATCGCTCGTGCAATGCCGATCCGGGATTTTTTCAATCTTCTTGCGTTGAAGCTTGATCCAGCGAAAGCCAAAAATGTCAGTCGTGTGATTAACTTTGAGCTTATAGATGCCGACGAAAAGGTCGTCGTCACCGTCAACAATCAGGTTGAGAACAACAGGGTGAATGCATGGAATGATCAGGCGGATTTGTGCGTCTCGCTCTCACGTTTAACGCTGAACGATATTGCATACGGGCGCGTGCTAATTGACGACGTCATTGCTGACGGGTCCGTTAAGGTGACTGGCAGTGTCGAGATGTTTAAAGCCTATCTTGACCTGCACGACACGTTCGATTTGTGGTTCAACATAATCGAGCCATGATCGCGGCGCGTCGTATGATTGTCTAAGTGGTGACTAATGCTCAGGCAGCAACTCGTAGTGCGGGAAATCACTGTTTTCACGTGCCAAGCCAGCAGCTGTTCTTTTCCGGAACAGTTCGATGGCTTCCCTCGAGAACAGCGCATGCCCATCGCCGACCGCACCTTTTCGGACAATTTTGGCGCTGTGGTTGCTCCAGATATTTTGCCGCACGGGAGTAAACCTGTCGTTGATCTTGCGCATTGCCTCGATCGACGTGTTTTCGATGACGCCTTCCAATTGGACGGGCGTCAACTCGATTCCCAAAAAATGAGCGATAGCCGCGATGGTATCATAGGGCCGCGCTTTCAAATCCTCGAATGTCAGAAACAGGACATTTTTCCGGTTACGTTCAACCCACCAAGACGCGGTAAAATGGTACCAGGGTCCATAGAAAACCCTGTCTAAAGCAAAGTAGTTAAGCCAAACGTCAGGGGGTGGTGTTGCGGGTCCAAGGATCAGATTGGCGTAGAAGTGAAATCCAGAGGCGGCACAATCCAGAGGATCGCGTGTCACGGCAATGCACTTGGTGCTCGTTTGCAGAGGTATCAGATCAGCCGGCAAGTGCGATTTGATCACGCGGCGTCCAGATGGAGAGCATATTGCGTTGCTGTCTGACAAGGCACGCCAGTAGCGTGGCTCTGCCGCATCCGGCCACGCAATTTCGTCCTGTATGTGATCAAATTGGCCGTTACCGAGTTGGGTGATCTGATAACAAATGTGCATGACCCAGTTGGTTCCTGCCTTGAAATAGGCGGAACACACGATATCGCTGCCGGTTGGTTCGTAGTTTTTAAAAGCTGTCTTCTGGTAGCGGTTCATCCGCCGGGCGACCCTGTCCAGCGCCAGAAAATAGTTGCGATTTCCTGTAATGGCACCCGCCGCGCTCATCACAGAACGTAAAGGGGATTCGAGATGCCGCCCAACAAGTGTTCTCAGACGCGCACGGCGCTGACCATCCACACGGCGCTTGGTTCTAGCGTCTTCAATGCTCCATGTCATTGCGTCTGCCTTCTATGCGAGATCTTCAGGCGTCAAAGGGTCGAATTGACCAGCAATCAAAGCATCGAAGGATTGAATAAGAAAATTACGGAACTGGGTGTCCGATATTCTGAATTCGAGGTTTGGGTTCATCATTTCATTGTCAAACGCCGAGAAAAGAAGCTGAACCGCAAATGCAACGCGCTGGTCCAACCCGTCTTTATTTTTCACCAGAGGCTCATAAAGCGCAAGGATACGATTGCACAGATATTGGCTGCGGCGTGTCATCGGACCCCAACTCTCCGGATGTTCGGGGATCCTTGAAAACGCTTCCCGTAAAACTCCGCGCCACGGGCCAGAGAAAACCAACAGCATCAAATCGACAAAAGCCGAGCTTACCTCTTTGTGGGTCTTGTCTGCAAAACGGGTGGGATCGAGGTACTCGTCGTGGAGTTTCATGTGATCGTCGAACATTTGTAGGCGCAAGAATTCGAAGAACGCATCTTTAGTGTCAAAGCGAGAGTAAAACCCCCCAACCGATGATCCTGCTTCTTTCGCCAGGTCGGGAATCGGAAGGTCTGCCAATCGGGTTTTCACCATGATTTTTCGTCCGGCCGTGACGAATCTGTCCTGCAGGAGCCGACTTCGCAATTGTTCGGCCGGCCTAACTCCGGGGATATCGAGCTTGTCTTCTCGCGGTACTGCTTTGCTCATTTTTGTGCTCCATTCCTTCTTGGGAAGGAATTGCAGAATTTACCTTGCATTGTCAAATAGAATACGTATTCTCATTTTACAGAATGAGTATTCTCATTTTTCAATACTGTTGTGAACAGCGGAAAAGGAATCAAAATTGGACTTTCAGAAGATAGAACTCCTAAAGCATGATGCTGATCGCAGCTTTGATGGTTTCACACTCTTTGGAACCCTTCGCGGCAAAACTGTTCAACTGATCGACATAGAGGGACGGGAAGTCCACAGATGGAACATGCCTGAATTGTTTGGGGGACACGCCTATCTTCTGCCTGGAGGCCGGCTTCTTTGTTCCGTGCAAGTTCCGACCGATATTCCTCTGAATGTTGCTCGTGGGGGCCGCATCCTGGAGCTGTCTTGGGACGGTGACGTTCTTTGGGAATACACGGATGATTCCCAGCATCACGATTTTCGCCGTTTGCCGGATGGCAATACGGTCTACATCGGCTGGCGCGCGATGCCAGACGATTTCGCCGCGCGTATTCCCGGCGGAAAGCCAGGTACAGAGGCCAATGGCCGAATGTACGAGGATTATTTCCGAATTATCTCGCCCAAAGGCGAAACGATTTGGGAGTGGTGCACCACTCAATTAGATCCTGAGCAATATCCGATTTCCGGAGGGCTTGACCGTGCTGCGTACTGTCACTCCAATACGATGTGCCCGCTCCCCAACGGAAATTTCCTTATCAACTTTCGCAACCTGGACATGATTGCCGTGCTTTCGCCTTCGGAGAACGGGCTGATCTGGGAAAGGCGTAATGAAAGTTGGGGGCGCCCACACGATCCGCAACCGGTCGATGATGGGAAGCGGATTCTATTCTTTGCCAATGGAGCATGTGACAAACCTGCGCCTCAGCGATCCGCGGTAGTTGAGCTGGACGCGATCACCGGCGAGGAGCTTTGGCGGTGGGAGGCCGAGATCCCGTGGACTTTTTACAGCCACGTCATGGGCGGCGTTCAGCGCCTTCCCAATGGCAACACGTTAGTTTGCGAGGCAGGCAACGGGCGCATTTTCGAAGTGCACAGGGAAAGCATGGACATCGTGTGGGACTACATAAACTCGGATTTCAGCTGTTGGCTCCCCAATGTTCGCAAACCCTCTAACCTGGTCTTTCGGGCTTACCGATATGCAGCAGACAGTCCTGAACTTTCTGGCATGAACCTAAGCCCAAAAATTTAGATGAACCAGCGAAAGGGCACGATGTTGGCATTGAAATCCTCACTGGACACCACGGTAAAGCTACTGGCCGCTGGGTTCGCGCTGGTTGCTATTTACACGGCTGGTTTTGGAGCGTTTGACAATATCTGGTTTTTAGCGGTCGTCGTGGTTTTGGGGTGCATTATTTCGCTGCTTCGCGATCGGGGCGCCCCAAAGTGGAAGCGTGCGTTCGATGTTCTTGTCGCCATTGTGTTTACAGGGCTGATGTGGGTTTGGCTGCAAATCATGTTAGAACAGGAAGCGTTCTTCGTCGATATTTCAAAATTTCAGTTTGTGCTGGGCTGGCTGGCTTTTGGCCTGGTAGCTTACGCGACGCATCGGGAATTCGGCTGGCCAATGGTTTTGGTTTTTCTTGCTATGGGCATCTATGTTCTTGCCCCATTCGGAGCGGGTGAAAGCTGGACCCGGATATCTGAAAACTTATGGTATTCAACCGACGGCGTGTTTGGGTTGCCGGTCCAGGTTGTCAGCCGCGTTGTGCTGATTTTTATAGCGTTTGGCGCGGTTCTGCAGGCCTCGGGCGCAGGTAGTGTCCTCCTGAAAATGGCGTTTGCCGCGACATCGCGTTTCACCGGTGGGCCAGCGCATGCTTCGATTGTTGGGTCAGCGCTGTTTGGAACCATATCGGGAGCGGCTATTGCCAACGTTGTTTCCACCGGTGTTTTTACCATTCCAATCATCAAACGCGCCGGGTTTTCGCCTAAGACAGCCGGTGCTATTGAAGCTGCCTCGTCGACTGGTGGACAAATCATGCCTCCGGTCATGGGTGTCGTCGCTTTCGTTATGGCTGACGTAACCGGCATCCCGTATTTGTCGATTGTCGTCGCTGCCCTGATACCGGCTTTGTTCTACTACGCGTCTCTTTTCATTGTTGTGCTCATAGAAGCACGCAAGCTGGGCATTGAGCCTACCTCTGCAGATCAACGCGAGAAATTGGCTCGAGATGATTGGCTGAAAAGCTTGACATTTTTTATCCCGTTGACCGTCATTATTTACTTTTTGACTCAAGGGCGCACGGCCCAATACGCCGGATTTGCCGCGCTGATTTCAGCTTGCGTTCTGAGCTTGATACTATTCCCAAATTTCCGCAGGCCAAAAGTCTGGTTCAACGCTTTGGTCGATGCAGGCACGACCTCTGCCATTTTGATGGTTGTCGTGACAGCAGTCGGTTTCATTATCGGTGTCATCAATATGACCGGGCTGGGCTTGCAGCTGTCTCAAGCTATCCTTGGACTGTCTGGCGACAACCTCATGGTAAGTTTGCTGCTGGTGATGCTGGGATGTCTGGTCATGGGCATGGGCGTGCCGTCAGTGACCGCTTACCTCGTTCTGGCGCTCGTGATGGGGCCGGTGTTGAGCAAGTTGGGCGTGCCCACAATCGCGGCACATCTCTTCATTTTATATTTTGGGGTGCTGTCGATGGTAACGCCGCCAGTTGCGTTGGCAGCTTTTGCTGCTGCCCCAATAGCAGGGGCAAAACCGATGGAAACCGGAGTCGAGGCGATCCGGCTCTCTTTCGCCGGATTCATCATCCCGTTCATGCTCGTCTACTACCCCGATTTACTCTTGATTGATGGGTTCACAATATTTGAGCTCAGCGCTGCGATCGTGTCGTTTCTTCTTGCCTCATGGCTCATTGCAACCGCGTTCGCACGGTTCGAAACCACTCGGTTACCGATTTGGCAATCAACGCTGAGACTGGCGGCGGCGGCACTGTTGCTCTGGCCCTCGTTCGCAATGACCATTTTCGGGGTCTCACTGGGCGCAATTCTGATCTTTTTAAGCCGCACCAACCACGTGCGGTCGATGCCGGTAAAAATCGACTGATCTTGACTCAAACTTGAAACCTAGGGAGGTACTAATGAAGAAATTCGCAACAACCATAATAGCGGGGGCCTTAACGCTTGCTCCGGCTGTTATGGCCGAGGATCTCAAAATGGCCACTGTCGCGCCAGGCACGTCAGGATATCTGACGATGAGCACCATGGCGACTTTGGTGAATACCAATCAGGACCAGCACAATATCTCGGTCGACGCCACTGGGGCTGCAACAAAGCACATGATTGAACTTGCAAAAGGCGATCTGGATTTTGCGTTGACGGCCCCTGTGATCTTTCAGCTTATGTCAAAGCAAAAGGCCATGTATCAAAAGCTCGATGAAGCTCCAGATTTGGCCAAAAACCTGCGATTGGTCTATTGGTTCCCTTGGGGCCCAGTTCACTTTATCTCGCACTCAGAAGACGGCCTTACTTCGCTGGACGATTTGCGCGGTAAAACCGTCTTTCTTGGCCCGCCAGGCGGCGGAGCGTGGAATTCCGGCCATGCATGGGTGAAAGCGCAAACCGGAATGGTGGCTGGTGAAAACTACAAAAACTTCAAGGGATCCTGGTCGTCGGGTTTTCAGGCATTCCAAGATCGACAGATCGATGTCTATTCGGTGGGGGGTATTCCTCCGTTTCCGCAAATGGAGCAATTGGTCGCGACGTCCACCGTTCGGCTTCTTGGCCCGACCCAGGCGCAGGTCGACGGGATGACCGAAGAACAACTTGCCCCAAGCCGTGCGCTTGGCCGCAAATTAACTGAAATTGACGTATCTATCTATGGCGAAGGTGTTTCTAACCCCGAGCCAGTCTACACCTTTAGTACTGTGGTCGGCGTTGCAACCCGTGCCGATCTGGATTTTGAAACTGTCTATGAAGTGACCAAGACGTTTTGGGAAGCAGCCGTAGCACAACGCTCGGATACGCCTTGGCTGAGACACATCACGGTTGAAGCCGCGGTTCAGAACGGCGGTCTGCCGCTGCACCCTGGTGCACAGCGGTACTACAAGGAAATTGGGGCGATCATTCCTGAAGGTTCGATGGCACCCGCAAACTAATCTAAACACCACTATCGGTCGGCGCGTCAGCTGTAACTGGCGCGCCGGGCATAAGCTGGGTTTTTCGCAACCTACGTCGCGTGCGAGGCATCGAAAACAACGATCAAAGAAACAAGCAGACAATTGTTGAATACGAGCCAAATCCAGCCTGAAGACGCAACCTTGTTATTGCGAACGATTTAACTTTGCCGTGGGTAGTTGAACTGATCCCACAACCTTTGGAGACGACACTATGAGAGCAGGCGAAATCATTGTTCGCGGCGGAGAGATTGCCGGGGCGGACCCCGACTATAACTACATGCCCGGTTTCGGAAACACCTTCTCCACGCAGGCAGAAAACGGCGCTCTACCGATTGGCCGGAACTCGCCCCAGAAGCCGCCTCTCGGACTTTACGCCGAACAGCTTAGCGGCACCGCTTTCACGGCGCCACGGGCCGACAACAAGCGCTCGTGGCTTTACCGGATCCTGCCTTCTGTAAAGCACGGCACAGGTTTTGAAGAAGTGCCAGTCGCTGATATCCGAACTGCGCCTTGCAGGGAAAGCAGTCTTCCGTCGATGCAACTTCGCTGGCCCCCGATAGAGGTCCCCGCAGGAACAGGGGATGATTTCATTCACGGCATCAAAACGATCACAACTGCAGGCGATGCGCCGATGGGCGCAGGTGCCGCCTGTCACTATTACGTGGCCAACAGGTCGATGGAAGATCGTTTTTTTATGAATGCGGATGGCGAGATGCTGTTTGTTCCGCAACTCAATAAACAAAAATTTGTGACGGAATTTGGTATTCTGGTTGCTGAACCTGGCGACATCGTGGTTATACCGAAAGGCGTCCGGTTCCGTGTCGATCTTCTGGATGGTCCTATTCGAGGCTACATCGCTGAAAATTATGGCCTCGCTCTGACTTTGCCCGAGCGGGGACCGATCGGTGCAAACTGCCTGGCAAATGCGCGGGACTTTCTCTACCCCGCAGCAGCTTACGAGGATCGACAGGGCAGTTTCGAGCTCTTCATGAAATCCGGTGGGCGTATCTATAAAACGCAACTCGACCAATCTCCTCTGGATGTTGTGGCATGGCATGGCAACTATGCGCCCTACAAATACGATTTACGCCGCTTTGCACCGGTTGGGTCAATCAGCTTCGATCACCCAGATCCATCAATCTACACTGTACTGACGTCACCGTCTGAAACGGTCGGTACGGCGAATATGGACTTTGTCATCTTCCCTGAGCGTTGGTTGGTAATGGAGGACAGCTTTCGTCCGCCCTGGTATCACATCAACGTCATGTCGGAGTTCATGGGGTTGGTCTATGGCGCCTATGATGCAAAGCCCGAAGGTTTCAAGCCGGGTGGGATGAGCCTACACAACGCAATGGTGGCGCATGGTCCCGACACTGACGCCTTCAAAGGTGCCAGCGAAAAAGAACTGATGCCCGAGAAACTAACTGGAACCATGGCCTTCATGTTTGAAACGCGCCATGTGCAGAACCCGACACAATTCGCATCGCAGGCGGACCGCGTTGATGCGGAGTACCCAAATACCTGGGACGGACTGACGCGTAATTTCAAAAAACCGGCGTGAACTCAGTGGTCTACTACATGCCAGAATTGCAGACGATGTTACAGGAAACTAACACTATGAAAATCTTGATGATTTGTGGCAGCCTTCGAAAAGGTTCATTCCACAACCAGTTGCTCAATACACTCCCTGAGTTGTCGCCAAAGGAAATGGAATTTGTTGGTGCACCGTCCTTCAGTAACCTCCCATTGCTGAATATGGACGATCTCGACGCTATTGGCTTTCCAGCCCAGATTGACGCGCTATCGGCCGCTATTGAGGCTGCTGACGGAATTGTCATTGCGGCCCCGGAATACAATCACTCGGTGCCCGGTGGCTTGAAGAATGCGTTGGACTGGATATCCCGCCGGTCCGATCAACCACTGAAAGACAAACCCGTTGCTCTTCAGTCAGTCTCACCTGGGCCGGTTGGCGGTGCACGAGGACAAATGGCGATGCGCCAGACTCTTCTGTTTTTTCAGGCAAGCGTCTTAGTTAAACCCGAGGTCCTGATTGGACTGGCACCGCAAAAATTTTATGAAATGCGACTTGTCGATTCGAAATCGCGCGAGTTTGTGGCAGCGCAGCTCGTCGCGTTCGCCGATCTGGTCCAAAGCGCCAAAGCGTAGTCGAAATTCCAGTTTTGCTTTCCCGGCAAGATGGAAAAAGGGAGATAGGGATGCGTAACTATTCCATGATTATCGGGGGTGAAGCTATCTGGAAGCAAGACTTCTTCGATGTAACTGACCCCGCGACGCAAGAACTTGTCGGTCGTGCACAGAACGCGACAGCGACGGATCTGGATGCTGCCGTCGAGGCGGCCACGAAGGCCTATGAAAACTGGTCCGCCGTAAGCGACAATGAGCTGCGGGATGCTTGCGAACGGGTCGCAGATATCATCGAGGTTAACGCCGAAGAACTCGCGCAAATCCTGACGGCAGAGCAAGGCAAACCGTTGGAGGGAAAAGGATCCAGAGGTGAAATAGCTGCGGCTGTCGCTTGGGCGCGGTATACTGCGAAGCTGCCGATGGAACCCAAGATTATTCAAGATGACAATACAGGTCGCGTGGAAATGTTTCGCCGTCCGTTAGGGGTTGTTGGATCTATTCTGCCGTGGAACGCGCCAGCGATGATCGCCGTCTGGCATTTGTTGCCTGCGATCCGCACTGGAAATTCTATCGTCTTAAAACCATCGCCAATAGCGCCACTGACAATCATGCGAATGGTGGAACTAATGCAGGATGTTTTGCCTGCCGGCGTTGTGAACGTTGTTTGTAGTGATGACAAAGAGTACAATCTTGGCGCGGCTTTGTCCTCGCACAGCGGTGTTTCAAAAATCGTGTTTACCGGGTCAGCCGATACCGGGGTAAGGGTAATGAAGTCCGCGGCAGACACGATCAAACGTTTGACCATGGAACTCGGTGGAAATGACGCTGCAATTGTTCTGTCGGATGTGAATCCTAAGGATATTGCAGAGAGCATCTTTTGGGGGGCGTTCTTGAACACCGGTCAGACCTGTGTTGCGATCAAGCGTCTTTATGTGCATGACGACATTTATGAAGACATGTGCGCCGAACTCACAGCATACGCAAAATGCGTTCCAATGGGTGTCGGCAAGGACGAGACGTCGCGTCTCGGGCCGCTGACAACGCGCGACCAGTTCGACAAAGTCGTAAACTTGGTCGAAGACGCAAAAACAAAGGGCCGAATACTCATTGGTGGCATCGCAGGCGAAGGACAGTTCTATCCGGCGACGCTGGTCGCGGACATAGACAATGATGCACCTCTTGTTCAAGAGGAACAGTTCGGACCCGTTTTGCCTATCGTCCGGTTTACCGACCTCAACACTGTAATTGCGCAAGCCAATGACAACGACAACGGTCTGGGCGCTTCGGTTTGGACCAAGGACATCGATCTGGCGCGGTCTGTTGCCAGCCGCATCCAATCGGGTTCAGTCTGGGTAAACAAACATCCCGGTATTCAACCCAATGCGCCCTTCGGCGGTGCAAAAAAATCAGGCTTTGGTGTGGAGTTCGCCGAAGAAGGCCTCGCCGAATACACCCAGATTCAAGTGGTCTTCAGCTAACGGGCTTTCAAATCCCCTTTTATCGGCACGGTTAACCATTGCAGCACTCGAAATAGGAACACATCATGAAACTTGCATCTTTGAAGGGTGGCCGCAACGGGCAACTTATCGTTGTGTCTCGCGATCTGCGTACTGCCGCCAAGGCCAACGGAATTGCACCGACACTGCAGGCGCTGCTGGATGATTGGGATGCGTTGTCTCCGGCAGCAGAGGCGCTTTACGCAGCGCTCAATGCCGGCACTGAAAAAGACGGTTTTATGCTCAATCTTGATGATTTGGCGGCGCCTTTGCCGCGCGCTTTTCAATATTTGGATGGCGCTTGCTACATCAGTCACATTCGCCGTAACCGGCAGGCGCGCGGCGCGAGCCTGCCCGCCGACATTATGGAGGCACCACTGATCTATCAGGGAATATCTTATGGCTTTGGCGCTTGGAATGACCCAATCCAAGGGCAAAAGGAAGAAGACCTGATCGACTTCGAGGCCGAGATCGCGGCCATTCTTGGCGATGTCCCGCGTGGTGTTGCAACGACGGGCGCATCACAACACATTCGGCTTTTTTGCCTTCTGCAAGACACGTCGTTACGACGCATTGTGGCACCCGAATTGGCCCGGACGTTCGGCTTTCTTGTATCAAAGCCCGAAAGCGCGCTTGGCCCAATTGCCGTGACGCCGGACGAACTTGGCGACCTTTGGGATGGTCGGCTCGTTTCAGGCAAGATGAAAGTCACCCTGCGCGGCGATATTATTGGCTATATGGAGGCCGGAATTGATTGCCCGTTCGGCTACAACGATGCCATTGCCCACGTGGCCCAGACCCGCAACCTAGAAGCCGGTACAATTCTGGCACTGGGAACCGTTTCAAACGAGGACGATACCATTGGTTGCGGATGCATTGGAGAATACCGCGCACTGGAGTTAATCAACACCGGTACGGCGACGCTTGAATTCATGAAGAGCGGGGACACCGTCCGAATTGAGCTTCTAGACTATGACGGTAATCCCGTGATGGGCGCCATCGACCAGAGCGTCGTGTGACTCATCCCCGAACAATGCAAGAAAAAAATGCCGCCTCGACGCAAAAGCCATGAAGACTAGGAGAATACCATGACGCTTGAATTATACTACCTTGAAGAAACCGACTCCGTCTGTGCAAACAGGGTCATCATTACCTTGATCGAAAAGGGGATCACGGACTGGATTCCTCACAAGATGATCCTGATGAACCGGGATCAATTTAAACCCGAATACCTCAAACTTAATCCACAGGGTGTCGTTCCAACCTTAGTTCACGACGGCGAACCCATTCGGGAATCCTCGCTTATCTGTAAATACATCGACGATCTGAAACCGGATCCGGCGCTAAAGCCCAAGGATCTTGTTCAGCGATACCGCATGGACGAATGGATAAAGCTGTTTGACGAGCGGGCTTTTGAAGCAATCGCCGTGATCAATTTCGTCACGAAATTCCGCCTAACCGTACCACGCGAAAAGATGGAAGAACGATGGAAAGTGATACCCAGTATTGATCGGCTCTATCGTCAAATGTCGGTTGTTAATGATGGCGTCGAATCTCCTTATGTGATGCGTGCGATCGGATCCTTTGAAATGATCTTCAAGCTGATGGAGCACAACTTTGCAGACGGTCGCCCCTATATTATGGGGGACCAGTTTACACTTGCCGAAACCACCCTGATGCCTTTCATAAAGGTGTTGGAGATGGTTCGCTTTCTCGGTTTCTGGATGGAGCCTTATCCGCTGACCCGTGCTTGGTGGGATCGCATGGTGGAACGTCCAAGCCTTCAAAAGCTGGATGAATTTCCGTACAGTGCGATCTCCGAGGATTCACCGCACGCCAAATCCGGTCGCGAGACCGAGCCCGAATTCCGCGTGAAGCTTACCGAGTACCGAGAGCGTTTCGGTGACGCCTTTAATCCCGTTGACTAGGATCCACAGGAACTTATGATCGCGATTGGACTGTAGATATGTACGGACTCTTAGGACACTTCCTGTAAATTCCCTGATTTGGGATGGAGGAAGTATTCATGACGAACGAAGAACGCGACATTCAGCGCAAACTTAGAGTGCTCCAGCACGCCGAGAAGATCGGCAATGCCCGCAAAGCCTGCCGGTATTTTGGGATTGGCAGGTCCAGCTTTTATAGATGGCGTGTTGCATACCAAAAGCATGGTGAAGCTGGTTTGAAAAACGAAAAAACAATCCCGAAGAACCCTGCCAATCAAACGCCAGCTGAGATCGTCGAGAAAGTGCTTTATCTGCGGCGCAACTATCACCTCGGGCCAATAAGGATTGTTTGGTATTTGGCGCGTTATCACGGAACCGTTACGCACGGGATTAAAGTTTCCCAAGATTAATTAGAACCGTTATTCTTATTTTTAAGAAATCTGAGGTTCAAAACGGCGATATCTCTGCCATAGGTTATCGACTTGTGTTGTCTGCAGACCGCATTCTTCAGCAACAATTTTGATTATGCGGGTTCGTGTCCCTTTGGGGGCTTTGCCAACGATTTGAAAAACACGGTTCTTTGGATCTGTACCCTCCATCGAAGCATTTAGGGTGGCAAGCTCCTCCTCTACATCTGCGAGGTGTTGTGCACCGCCGTTTTCGTCCTTCAACCATTCTTGCCTATCTTCGACGGGAATTGATTGGGCATTTTGGAATAAGTCCTCCAGGTCAGTCACATCGTTCGAGATAAGCGCATTTTTTCTCTCCTCGAACTCTGCATGCACGACCGCTCTGAAACGAACTTCGCAAGCTTGTCCAATTCTTATGACATCATCACATGACCACGTTGGCTTTCGCCCAGCACCCTTGCGCTTGCCCCCATGGGCTTTCTTATCATTCATTTGCTGTTGGTGGTCTCATTCCCCACTCCTCCAATAACTTGCCCCACTGGGCCATAACATCGCGACGTTTCTCGAGGTTCTTCGCTTTCTGATAGTGGCGCATCACACCGCCACGCGTCGCGCTCTGTTTGTGGTTCAGCAGACTATCAATGAGGCTTTCAGAAACATCTGTGTGCTCAGACATGAGAGTTGAGAACGTGCGCCGTAAATCGTGAAGGATGAAGTGATCTATCCCAGACGCCTTTCGAACACAGCGATTAAAGTGACTCCAAGCAGACATCTGCGCGCCATCGAGTGATGAAAGAGGAAAGACCAATTGATCCTGCTCTTGATGGTCGGCCCAGACAACTTTTGCGGCAATCTCGCTGAGAGGCATAACGAAATGCTCTGAGTTTTTGGTATCATCATGAGTGAAGTGAAGTTCTGAGCGATCTGCGTCTACCT
>Ga0206131_10002980_pt1 | contig 19894 bp, 18 predicted proteins | sample Helgoland_Spring_FD_148636 | JGI IMG/M metagenome (GOLD analysis project Ga0206131, IMG submission 148636) | Pelagic subsurface seawater microbial communities from Kabeltonne, Helgoland, North Sea - Helgoland_Spring_Bloom_20160517_1 | ecosystem: Environmental > Aquatic > Marine > Epipelagic ...
ATCGACAACTCCACTTGGATCATTCCCACTAAAAGAACTTAAGGAAAGATTCGAGTAAAGGTATACTCCGACAACCAATACCGCAGCCATTGGAAGCCATGGCTGAATAAAATTAATAAATTTCACAATTTGGCTACGATTCTCAGGCTCTTCTTTAACAGATAAGCTTTCGTCTGCATAGCTACTCAAGCTCACTGACATATCGACAAAAGAAACATAGATGCGGCGAGCCTCGGCAGATTTACTAAGCCAATCTTCCAGGCGTCGTTTCTGCTCGTGAGAAAGGTTCCTCTCAACCAATCGATCGAGCAATTCGTACAACTCGATGATTTCTAAATCGTTTAAGCTCATCAAGGGGTTTCCACGCTGACCTCTAAGCTCACACAATCGTGCAAATTTTTTCTTATTCGCGTCAGGGCCTTGTATGCTCCTTGAATTGTGCGACCGCAGGCTTGAGCTGCAGCCTTTACATTATGTCCAGACTCATAGCGGATTAATACCATCCGGCGATCCCTTTCATTTAATTTTTGTAAACATTTAGAAAGTGCCCGATGTCGATGGTCTAGTTCCTCCTCCATTTCTACACGAGTTTGAGAGATGACCTCAAACACTTCCTCGTTGAAAATAACTTTAGAGGTTGCGTACTTTTTGCGGGCGGCACGAACTTTCCAATAAGCAATTTGACAAGCCCATGAATAAAAGTTTGTTCCTGAAGTGTAATCTGAAAACTTCTCACAAATAGTCAGGCTTGCTTCTTGAAGAATATCTTCCGCATCTGAACGAGAAGGCACTAAAGTCATTATATAACTTAACAACTTTCTTTGATGCTTCATCATCAACTGTACCAATTCGGCTGAACGGTCTGGAAGGTTAGAACTCATCAAGAAAATATATGTACGCTATACGGCTATAGAACTGAGTGAAACATTCCTAAAATCAGACATATTGTCGAGAGAACCTTTCTCCAATCTATCCAATCCTCTACGGATAATCTCTTTTCGAGCCTTCTCTAAAGATTTTGATGCCAGTTTGACCTTACGAGATTTTGTTCTACCAGAATTACCTTTATGGAACTCAGTCATACGGTAATAAATTACCCCACTCGGAGATTGAGTCAATCGGTCGGTCAGTCGAACTTCTTGTTTCTTACGACGGCGCAGCCTTTTTACACTGCAAGTCGGATGACTTCCCGAACCAGTTGTATTATCTCGCCCTAAGTCTCCGCCTGCGTCTTTGAGTAATCGATCAATGGTCGGTTCATCCAAGTATTTATTTCGGAGATCGGTACAGATAAAACCTTCTTCATAAATTACTTCCTCCATTGGATCGTCGATCATCATTACTTGATTAGGCGGGCCCAATACATCTCGTAAATCTTTTGAGTACCAATCAGTTGCCTTTTCTACTGCCTTTCTGCGGTTGCATCCGTAAAAATATTTATGAGCCACAAAAATTCGACCCGAGCTAAGTCGGGCTTCCAATAAATATTTAGTGTCATAAATTAGACTAAAGTATTGATCGTAAGAGATTAATAAAGTGGCTTTGTACTTTTGGAAATCATTAATTTTCATCATCATCATCTATATATCCTTTTGGCGTTATCTGTATAATTGTGGAACAACTAACTCATAGCCCACGACTTAAAACTTTGGACAAATTAAATTTTAAATTCTCGCGAGTTTAGCCTTACCAAGAACTCAATATTCCAGAAAGTGACTTGATACTCGGTAGAATTATTTAATTAATTTGGTAAGCATTCTTTTTAAGTCAGATCCCTGAAAAGGGGAAAAGCCAACTGCAACATCATGTACGATTCCAGCTTGATCAATAACCACTGTGTGGGGCAATCCTTTTACATCAAAGGCATCAAAGGCTGATGAATTTTCATCTAATAAAATTGATAACTCATGCAGGTTATACTGATTAATAAATTCCAATAACTCTTTCACCGAAGCATCTTGATTAACGCTGACAAGTTTTAATTCGGAGGAATTAAATTCTCTGGTTGCCTCTAATAAAAGAGGTAGATTACGGATTGAAGGCCCAGACCAAGTAGCCCAAAACCCAAGCACAACAACTTTCCCCTGTTCTTTAGCTAAGTTAAAGTCTTCACCGCTAAGCATGGGAAGAAACAAATTAGGCGCAGGTGAACCTTCTAATCTTCTCGCACCAATTTTAGTAATTTCTATTGGAGGCATAGGAGAAAGTGCGGATATAGATGCTGATATGATTTCAGCGAGAACTGATGAATTTAACTCCATGCTTAGATGGAGACAATTTTCTCTTATTTCGGAATTCATATTTCGCAAAGCAATAAGGGCAGCTCGAGCCTTGTGTTCCTGAGCAAGAGCGAGTTGAGCCATACCTAAAGAACCTTGATACAATGTGTTTAATCCGTTTGCTGAAACTTCATCTAAACACTCGATCAAAAATTCTAAAGATATCGATTCTTTCCGAAAAGATACTCCCAAGGCAATTTCGTGAACCCCAGCAAAAGCATTAAACAAGGGGTCCGAGAACTTATCATTACCAACTATTTTTTCACGAAGAGAATCTGGCAATTTGAAATAAAAAGAAATTTGGCGATCATCAGGTAAATTATTGAGCAAAGGAATTTTCTTTTCACTTATATCAAAACTTCCGCCAAGATGATCAGTAGAACCTGAAACCAAGGCATCCATCATTGTTCTGTTTCCATCGAGACTAATATCAACGGACAAATTCATATCCAAAAACAGTTGAGATTCGCTCTGCTCTACTGATTTGTAAAATTTACTAATGGGTAAAATGAATTTTAAAGACTTTTTAGTTAAAACTTCCCCTAAGTTTAAATTTTGAGCTACGCCCGTCGTGAATTCGTCCTTTAGTTGATTTTTGAACCAAGATAAAAAAAGAGGTAAATCCATCGGTTTATCAGCAATTATATTGATGGATAAAAAAAGATCAGAAAAAGATAACTGATTAGAATTATTAGAATCAGCCAACGCATCTATTCCTTTCATCATAGCAGTAAAATGAGTAAAATCATCTTCTCTCAAGCCCATGGCATTAAGAATTTCATCCCCTTGATCTAAATCACGATCAAAATTGTCTGCCCATTGACTCATCTGCGGATACTTATTCTTTAGCCACATTGAAACCCCGCTGCTCTCAATTGATCTTGCATCAATGGATAAAAGAAAATCCAAATCAGAATTAGCAAATCCAGGCTTTTTAAAATAAGTAATGCAAATTAAGGGTATCCAAATTAACCGAAAGTTGCTCAACAACCCAAGGCACTTTGCGAATTTAACAAACATGCTTGAACCGATAAACATTTGTTACCCGAGCAGAAAAGCCCACAGATTGGTAGAGTCGATTGGCAACATCACGACTTGGACGAGAAGTTAGATCAATCGTCAATACACCCATTTTTTGTGCTTCCTTTAATGCATGCATGGTGAGTAATTTACCAACTCCTTTCCCTCGCGCTTTTGTGTCTACAACTACATCCTCCACCCACCCGCGCAATCCTGTGGGTATAGGAAAGGTTACGAGACTCAGCATGCCAAGGACTTGCTCCTTGTCTTCTGCAAAATAGAGGTGAGTGGACTCAGCATTAAGAAGGGATGTGAATTCTGCCTTAGTCAAAAGCTTAGCTGATTGAGAAAGCTGAGGAATCAGATTATTAATTTCTCGCAAGTCTTTTTCGGTTTGTTCGGAAACTTTTCTTATCCTGATCATTTGATTAGTAAGGTAGCTTAGGAGTTACTTCCTACCAATAAAAAACCCTGCTCATCGTGCTAAATTCTTTGCTATTGCTTAAATGCATACAATCATTCAATGTAAAAGCTAATTATGCCCGTACAATTGGAGGTTTTGAATGCTCAAACGTTAACTCGTTAAAAGTGACTTCAAACAACCGAAATGAGTCTCGTGCACTTCAATGTTATCAATAAATAAAGACAATCAGTATTATGGAAATCTATGTGGGAAACCTTCCTTGGTCCGTTAGCGATCAAGAATTATCAGAAATCTTTAATGAACATGGAACCGTCGATCGCGCATCCGTTATCGTAGAACGTCCTTCCGGACGATCCAAAGGTTTTGGGTTTGTTACCATGAATAACGATGACGAAGCCAATCAAGCCATTGAGGCATTGAATGGTACCGACATGAATGGACGCCCCTTAAAGGTTAACGAAGCACGTCCTAAGGAATAGTGTTTTTTTGCCTTGGGAGGATTACCCAAGGCAATTTTCCCCCATTACGGTTAGCATTATTTTAAAACTTAGACATTGCTTGCCACACGGTTTTCCTTAAGAAAACCGGTCATGTCACAAACCAAAGATCTTTCATTTCTAGAAAGCGTCAATAAAAGTTTTAATCTGGCTGCAGAAGCCATGGACTTGCCCAAAGGGTTGGCAAGACAAATACGCACCTGCAACGCAGTTTGCGAGATGAAGTTTGGTGTAGAACTAAACGGCGGATACGAAATTTTCACTGGTTGGCGAGCCACTCACAGTGAGCATGCCCTTCCTGCTAAAGGGGGCATACGGTACGCACCCTTTGCCGACCAACAAGAAGTCGAGGCATTGGCTGCGTTGATGACCTACAAATGTTCGATTGTAAATGTTCCTTTTGCTGGATCAAAAGGTGCACTTAGCATCGACCCTAAAAAATATTCGTTAGAAGAATTGGAACACATTACTCGCCGATTTGCTCAAGAATTAGACAAACGGGGCTTGCTTGGCCCCGGAATCAATGTTCCAGCTCCCGACATGGGCACAGGCCAACGCATGATGTCCTGGATTGCGGATGAATACCAAAAGCTTCACCCCAACGAAATCAATGCGCGTGCTTGTGTAACAGGAAAACCAGTGCACTGCGGCGGAGTTCAGGGTCGAATAGAGGCAACCGGCAGAGGTGTACAATACGGAATTCAGGAATTCTTCCGACACCCAGATGACCTTAAAAGCGCTAATTTGGAAGGCAATTTAGAGGGGAAAAAAATTATCGTACAAGGGTTAGGCAATGTTGGTTATCATGCAGCCAAATTTCTAGAGGAGGAAGATGGAGCCCTTATTGTTGGAATAATCGAACGCGACGGAGCCTTAGTTTGCGAAGAAGGACTTTCAACTGAATCTGTTTATCAATATAAATTAGAACACGGGAAACTTGAAGGGTTTGCCAGTGGGAGATATATGAAAAAAGGCAAGGAAGCTCTTGAGCTACCATGTGACATATTAATCCCAGCCGCCCTTGAAGGTGTAATATCAAAAGAAAATGCTCCCCGAATCCAGGCTCGAGTAATTGCTGAAGCTGCGAATGGGCCAATTACTTTTGACGGAGATAAAATCCTTCGGGAAAAAGGTATTTTTATCATTCCAGATACCTACTTGAATGCAGGTGGGGTTACCGTTTCCTACTTTGAATGGCTAAAGAATTTATCCCATGTCAGATTTGGTAGAATGGACCGAAGATTTGTTGAGGCTCAAGGAGCTAAAATTGTAAGATTAATCGAGTCGGGCATAGATAAACCCCTTGATCCAAAGGCCAAGGCCGATTTGCTAAAGGGTCCCGATGAACTTACTCTTGTCCGTTCAGGCTTAGAAGATACGATGTGCGAAGGCTATCAAGAAATTAAGGAAATACATAGCTCAAACCCAAAAATCAAAGACCGCAGAACAGCAGCTTTTGCTTTGGCTATTCGAAAAATAGCCGACATTTACGACAGCATGTACTTGTAATTACTTCTTTGTAAGTTTGGGGTAATATTTAAGCGGACTGTACCTCCCAACCCTTCCGATAAGATTTGGTAAGCAAATTATTAACATCCTTACGATTAGAAGCCCCCAGTTCTCGGTCCCAAGAGAATTCTCCCCCCGCCAAGATGGCAACATTTCCTAATAAAATTAGTTCGGTTATCTCATAGCCGAAATCAAAACCGGCCAGTGTTGATTTTGGTTCTCCCCTACGAATTGCTCGAACGAGTTCATCCTTTAATCCAGAATCACCCCTACCATTTCGCCCAAGTACACCGCTGAAAGGTTTGATTTGATGTGGTTTCATCCACTTATTCTCTATATAAACTTCCCACTTGGACCCGTAAATTGAAGGCGAATATAAAGTCCCCTTCGAGCCTCGAATCAAACATCCACTCGTTGATGGCTCTCGTCCCTTAAAGAGTTCGAGATTCGGAAAATTCTTTCCGCCAGTAACTGTTTTACTGAGATGGCCAATTTTGCCTTCATACCAATGCATAGGAATTGTTTGGCCTTTATCTTGTCCAGAAAATTCGTACTTCACAATTGCCCAAGAAGGATAGGTCTCGGAGTTTACCGGGCCACGAAGCAAACATTCAACTTTTTCAGGTTTCTGGAGTCCACAGCCTAAAACCGGCAAATTGAATAGGTGAATCCCCGAGTCACCCAAAGCACCAGTGCCAAAAGATTGCCATCCTCTCCAATTATAAGGCTGATAAAGTGGATGATATGAACGATCTTCAGCGGGGCCCAAGAATGCATCCCAGTTCAAACCATTTGGAATAGAAAACTTTTCGCTAGGTCGTTTTGTATGTTGGGCAGATTGAGGCCAAATAGGACGATTAGTCCATACATGGACATCCAAAATTTTGCCCAAGCCTTCAGCTTGCAAAAACTCTACTCCCTGTCGAAAAAGATCAGAAGTACTGCCTTGTAAACCCAGTTGCGTGCAAATTTGCTTTTTGCGGGCAGCAATTTGTAACTGGCGTGCTTCCCAAACGGTATGCGCCATGGGTGTTTGTAGAAAAAGATGTATTCCCAAGTCTAAGGCTAACTGAGCCGAATGTGCATGAACATGATCAGGAGCACTTATACTTAGTAAATCAATCTTACCTCCCAAGTGAGCAAACATTTCTCTATAATCATCAAATTTTGCAATTTGGGAACGACCACGCCGTGCGTATTTAATTTTTTTTTCTGAAATATCACATACTGCGATTACATCGCCATGTCTGGCCAAATGTTGAAAATCACTTCCGCCCTTCCCTCCCACCCCGATGGCCGCGATTTGAAACCGTTCGTTAGATCCCTTTGCCCTTTGAGGCAAATATGAAAATGGTAAGATTGAACCGATGGATCGCAGAAAAGGTCTTCTTTTCATCGTATCAAATTTGGGTTAATTATTGTAAATGGTGAAATGTTATACTTCTTTAGCGACCAGTTAATTTTCAATAGGAGAAGTAAGTCCAATCACCTGAATTGCATCTGCTATAACATATCCCTCAGTATTTTCATTACTTAAGCAAACAAAATACTGCTCTCCTTTCTTAAAATTAAAGGACCCCAAAGAGAACCAAAGATCTCCAATCGTTTGGGGTTTTCTTTGATCAACCAATATTTTGGCAATTCCGTCATCGTGTTTAACTTCATACTTCAAATTACCAGCCCGATTACCAAAAGATGCATACGAGACTTTGATTTCGTGTAATCCATCTGTTGGTGCAACAAATGGGAACATTGCTTTGCGCAATCCCTTGCCACCATTTCCATCATGATAGTAAGATTCACCCACAAAGGGGCGAAGCGAACTACTTTCCGTCCATTCACCTTCAAATTCAACCGTAGTTCCATCCACCACCACTCCACTTAAAGTATTTGGCGGAATACCGACTCCCTTGTTTTTTCTATTTTGTATCTTAGATTTTAAAACTTGCCCATCTGCCAACAAGCGTTTGCACAATTGATCATAGGGGAGATCATGTAGAGAAATCCCCCCATCAATCGCCAAAGCAGCAGCCGTAGCAGCAGATTGACCAAGAATCATAAACACTGGTTCCATACGGACTGAACCAAAGGCAACATGTGACGCAGACAGACAGTTAGTCACCAATAAATTCTCGCACTCTTTTTTTTGCGGCAACAAAGTGTCGTAAGATATTTTAAAGGGCTTTTTGACCTCAACTTGAAAATCTCCTTCATTTAACACATATGATTTCCCATTCTCATCTTTAGCAACATAGCGTTGAACATTATGAGAATCCATGGTGTAAGAGCTCATACCTACAGCTCTTAGCGTTTTTTTCCTACCCGTAACCTCATGCTCAGTCATAATGAAATTACCGATCATTCTCCTAGCTTCTCGAATGTAGAGTTGCTCCGGCCAATGACCATTGTCTTCAAACTCGTCTCTTGCTAAACCCCATTGATTCATCTCATCACGAATTTCTTGAGGGACTCTAGGATCATTGCTTAGAAAATAGAAATATCCCTTCAAGTAATTTTCGTGCTCACTGATTATTTGACTTCTCTCTTCGTAAGTTCCCTCAGGATACCTGTAGTTCATGCCGATATTATCCGTACTAAAAGAGCCATAGTTATTGGTGTCCGTTTTAGCATTGGGTATTGGATCAAAATGAGAAAATACATGCCTAGATCCGCGGATTAAAGTTCTTAACAGCAACTCGTACTTAGATGGATCATAGGAACTTGGCCGAGCGAAGGGCTCACGATTTTCTTCAATCTGTGTTAAACATAGCCGAAAGTTGTAAGCTTGAATTTTATCATCACCGGTGCCATCCCTTTCAGGCTTCCAACTACTAATACCCTGAAGAAGACCACTCGCAGAATCACCAGGAACGTTGAAAGGATCGATACGATAAAAAAATTGATTCTTCTTTGCTGCAGAAATTTGTACTCCGTTAAGCGTTTCTCCATAACGATCGTTCCCTTCACGCCCTACAATATAACTGATTCCTGCAGTCGCCATCAAATCACCTTCGTAAGTACAATCGATAAAAACTTTTGCTTCATAGCGATTACCTGACACTGAAGTGATAGAGACTATTTTCCCGCTCTTCATCTCGACACCATTATGTCTTTCCAACCATTCGTCCCGGAAAACTTTAATTTGATTTTCGGTGATCCAAGATTCAAATATCTGCTCAGCAACCTTGGGTTCAAAAACCCACATTGTACGCCTGTCTCCATCAATCGCAGGGGATCCCTGCCCGCGATTTCCATAATCCTCTAGTTTTTGCCACCTCCAAGCGTCGGGGCTTTGATAATGTCTCCACACACGATGATAAAACTCGCGAGTTATTCCACCAATGACCTCTTTTTTCCCGGTATCGGACCAGCCAAGACCATTGCTCGACAAACCGCCCAATCTTCGGGCGGGGGAAACAATAATCACCGACTTGCCCATTCTTTTTGCTTGAACAGCAGAGACAATTGCCGATGAAGTACCTCCATAAATGACTATATCCGATTCAAAAACTTCGGCAGAAAGGCAACTTTGATTGAGCATACAAAACCCAGTCAAAATTAATTTTAAAAAACCAACTTTAAGATAAATTCTCACAAGCTAATTAGTAGTCCTTCAATTCTTTTTTTTAAATTACTCAAGAAGATTGTAAATAGCGCTATTCAAACTCGAATAGGTGAAGGAATATTTTTTTTCTTCTAAAATAGTTGAAGTGACGCGACGACTTTGCAAAGCAAGCTCTGGAGCGGACCCCAATAAAAAACAGCCTATCCTTACTCCAAATGATGGTGCAGGTAAGCCCAGTCCTAGAGGAGCAAAGTGATTCCTCAAAACTCTCATAAAATCTTTGTTCTTGAGGGGTACTGGAGATGCCAGATTGACAGGTCCGGTTATATCTTTCTCTTCCAATAGAAATCGGCTGATGCCAACCCAATCATCCTCGTGTAACCAGCTCATCCATTGCTTGCCAGATCCCTGTTTTCCTCCAAGTCCAAATGAAGTCAGCTTTTTGAGTAAAGGAAAGGCACCGCTAGAGCGGCCAAGAATAAAGCTTATGCGCAACGCGACTTTGCGGACGTTTGGATTATTGAACTTAAAAAGCTCATCTTCCCAGGCTACTGTTACTTCTTCTAAAAAACCGGATTTTGTGATTGGAGAACTTTCATCGTGAGCTTCTTCATCTCCAACACATTGGCCATATAGTGCCATCGAACTAGCATTCAACCAAACAGTTGGAGGTTTTATACAATGGTTCAAAGCCTCACCAAGGACACGGGTCGACTTGATACGGGAATCTAGAATTTCCTGACGATTCGAAGGTGAATGACGACAATCGATAGATCGACCAGTTAAATTAATCAATGCCCGAGACTCTTCAAGCTCTTCAATCCAATCGCCTGCAGATTCACCATCCCACTTGACTAAGCGTCCTAGAACACCTGTTTGGGAAATATTTCGGGAAAGCAGGACAACATCATATCCATCATTTAAAAAAGATTGTGCAAGTAATTGGCCAAGAAACCCCGTACCACCAGCAATAATTATTCTAGGCAGGGGCACTAAATCTTTCATGTCCTAATTACTTAATGCTAGGACTAAAGTTGGCAACCCGCAATCGGAGTAGCCAAGCACTCGGAAAATTATTTTAAGACAATATTGCGGAAATATACCTTCATGGAAGGACCTTGGTGAACTTGAAAGGCAAGCAATCCATCCTCACGCCTTTGTTCTTTGTCCTCATCGATTAATTCACACATTTTTTGACCGTTAATGTAGTGCTCAAAGCGAAAACCTTCTGCGACGATTCGGTACTTATTCCAATCTTTCTTCTTAACCGCTAAACCGAGCTTGGAAGTATCTCCAATTTTCTCAGTATTTTGGACTAACTTTCCAGATTTATCCCGACTTAAGGTGGTCCGATCTCCCCGCTTGCAAAGTATTCCCCGAAATGCCTCGCCGTAGCAAATGCCTGAATATTTATCACCAGACTCAAAATCTGCCTGATATCCACCAATTCGCCAGCCATCATGGTTTCCAGGTTTTATAAAACTTCGGTACTGAATCCCACTGTTACCAGAATCAATTTTACACTCCAAAGTGAGATCAAAATCTTGGAGACTTCCCCCTTTCCAAATCAGAAAAGTATTCCCTTTAGTTGGGTTTTCTACAGTATTCACTCCAACGATAGCCCCCTCTTCCACGCTCCAATGAAGGGGGTTACCATCCCAGCCATCCAAGGTTTTGCCATCGAAAAGTGATTGTTCTGCAAGCAGCGTGAAAGGAAGAAGAAAGGATACGAAAAAAGAGAAGATAGATTTCATAAATAAATTAGTTTCTATCATCCCATGAAAACGAATTGATTCAAGGAAAAGTTGACCATTGAACAATTTTACTTCGGTATCGTCTCAATGATAGATCAATAAGATGATCGAGGTTAAGGGTCTTAAATTGCACTACGGCGACTTTGTTGCGTTGAATCAGTTGACCTTCTCGGTTAACCCTGGGTCCATCTACGGTCTGATCGGCCCGAATGGTGCAGGCAAAACTAGTGCTATCAAAGCAATCGCCACTTTACTTGAACCGACCTTTGGAGATATTTTGGTTGAAGGAATTTCTGCACTGCATCAACCAGAACGGGTACGGGGCGTACTCGGTTACATGCCTGACTTTCCTCCTATCTATGAAAATTTAAAAGTGTGGCAATTTTGCGACCTTTTTGCTCAGGCTTATGGCCTTAGTGGTGAAGAAAAACAGGCAAAGGTTTTGCAAAGCCTCCATGCAACAGGTTTGAAGGAACAGATGCATGACCTCTGTAAAACTCTGTCACGGGGAATGCGCCAGCGGGCATTGCTTGCCAAGACCTTGGTGCACGATCCCGCGGTTCTTTTATTGGACGAACCCGCGGCCAACCTCGACCCGAAGTCGCGCATCGATTTGCGTAATATCCTCAAAAAATTGGCAGGCGAAGGGAAGACCATTCTTATTTCCTCTCATATACTGTCTGAAATTGAGGACACTTGCGATAGCCTTGGTTTCATGCGGGATGGAAGTATGGCCCTATCCGGAACCTTAGATGAAATTTCGAGGCAGAAAGATAGAGCGGTTCATCTCAAAATTCACCTACTCGAACCCTACCCTGCCCTACGAGAAGTCATCTCCAAGATCCCCAGCCTTTCGCAATTTGAAGAAACAGCAACATGCAAGACCAAGTTTCGTGTTTCCCTGGATGGTGGAGAAAAGGAAGCCACCCAGGCACTCGCAAAATTAGTGGAAACTGGTATTCCCGTCTCAGAATTTATCTGTCAAAAGCCAAGGGTCGAGGAATTATTTCTCGAACTCGAATCTGCACCCAAAGAAAGGGAAAAAAAGTGAATCCTTTAATTCGCCGGGGAATCAGGGAACGATTGCGCCCAAAGAACCTCGTTGCCTCCGGGCTCTTTTCCATCATCGGTTGTGCCACTCTTTATCTGGCTTCCTTCTTCGACGGCATGCAGCAAGTCATTCCCGCGAACGAATCGGAGTCTGGCCTGCCCGAGCTTATATCCATGCCAGTCAACGGTGCCCGGGAAGCCTTTACAGTGCTGCTTGTATTGCAGGGATTCTTCCTAATGTTTCTGGGTACAGGAAGAGTGGCATCGGTAACGGCGGAGGAAAAAGAAGCGGGCTTGCTTGACTACCAGAGAATGACTCCAATGAACCCGTTTTCGAAGATTCTAGGGTATTTATTCGGTCTGCCAGCCCGCGAGTATTTCATGTTCCTTTTGACCCTGCCATTTCTTCTGCACTGCATGGTGGTCGGTAAGATTCCATTGCTTAACCTTTTACAGCTGTACGCAGTTTTTTTCTGCTCAGTCATTCTTTACCATCTTACCGCCCATGTTATCGGACTGGTCGTCCCCAAGCCCCGGGCAGCTTCATGGGTAGCCCGCCTTGCCGTGCTCGGACTGTATGTTTTTCTTCCCGTGCTCGGACAGGCAGGTATTTCCTTCCTTTCTTTTCTTACAATACTGCCCACTTATTTCGGTAAGATTGTTCCCCACCTTCTGGCCGAAGGCACCAACATCCTTGGACCTTTTGAAAGACAAGTCGTGGCTTTTTGGCAGGAAATTCCCTTTTTCACCTACCAGGTTTCTCCAACCACTTTTACCTTTGTTATGCAAGGATTGATCCTTCTTGCTCTCTTTGCCACAGCTTACCGAAAATGGCGGCTCGATTCCCTACCCGCTTTCTCCAAGCCTATGGGAATAGGCCTGTTTGGCATTTTGCAAATTCTTTTGCTCGGTTCGCTCTGGCCATTTTTCTCACAGGGTGAAGCCAGTGGACTGCTAGGCCAGAGCTTACAGCTTGATCCAACAAAGGTCGGACTTCCCGATCAGTTAAAAAATGACTCACTGCCCTCTATCTCCATGATCGTGGTTCAATCAACCTTCTTCCTCCTAAACCTCGCATCTCTTTTATTATTAATCAATGTATGTTGCCCGGATCCGCACCGTCAACTCAAGGGCAGACAACGTTCGGGAAGGCTGGGAATGAACCGCGTACCTGTGCTTGCAGACGAAGCACCTGGAGGCTTGTTTGTCGGTGCGTTGGTCTGTATCTCCACCGTGGTTTATGCAGTACTACACTTGCTAGCGGTAAGTTCCGAAACCGTGCAGTCGGTTGCACCTTCTGCCCAATCAGTCCTTCTGCCTGGCCTGGTCTTACTTTTTACCGCACTTGCTTTGCGGGCAGCACGGGAACAATGGTTTAATTTAGGATTTTGGGGTTTTGTAGGTTTGCTTTGGCTGACACCCATGCTTGCTTGCCTCGTTCTAGCAGTGGCTGATTTCCTGGGGAATTCCCAGCTTATGCTAAACATAGCCTCTCTTTCTCCCCTCACATTCTTTCCCCAGCTGATGGTTTTTCTCGCTCCCAATATATTTCCCGAGCCAAATCCATTGATCAATCTTTCCACATCCATCAAGATTGGAGTCATTACCAGCGCACTACTTGCCACCTTTCTTTCCATCACTCTTTTTCGTACATTAAAGAAATAATGTTCTCATCTATCCATAACCTCCGCATCTTGGGAAACATTGAGGGGGTATCCTATTTAATTCTGCTTGGTATTGCCATGCCCCTCAAATATTGGTGGGGAATCCCTCTGGCCGTGAAAGTTGTAGGGATGGCCCACGGCATTCTCTTTGTCGCTTATTGCCTTTTGCTCGCTACCTGCATGAAAAAACATGCCTGGTCATTTCTCTTCGGCCTTTACCTTTTCGTTGCGACTTTAATTCCCTTTGGCACTTTTATAACCGATCGAAAGCTTAAGGAATTCTCTAGAAATTAGACAAGTAAACTGGAAATAGTTCCGGTACTGTCAGCAAATCGATCAAGCTCAAGACCCATTGCTTTAGCTTGCGTGAGCCATAAATTGGCCAAAGGCTCTCCACCATCTGGTGTTTTGAAAGTTCCATTAACTTTTTTTACCAATCCTGATTTAGCTGAAACATTTAAGTGCTTTCCGGTAATAAATCTCCCACCACCTGAACCAGCTATCAAGATAGGCAAAGCACTGTATTGGTGAGTCGACCCATCCCCCAAACCTGATCCATAGGTAAATAAAATATTATCAAGTAAGGTCTTCCCATTAGCTTCTTCTATCCGATTCATCTTCTCACAAAGATAAGCAAATTGCTCCATGTAGAAGTGATCCACCTTAATCAGGTCCTCAACAAATTTCCCTTGATTATGGGACATCATATGATGGCTCTTAGGTTTATCGAATAAGCTTTCAAATAAATAGGGAGTGTCCCATCTTTCAGGCCCCACCATGAAGGTGGCCACGTTGGTCAACCCGCTTTGCAAGGAGGCAACCATCAGGTCACCCATCAATCGAATATACTCCCCCCTTGGCATTTTACCGTCCATCGGAATGTCAAGATCGACCTTGCTTAACTCATTTCTCATCCCATCCAATCGTAAAATCTGCTGCTCTATCGTACGGATGGATTCAAAATATTCACCAAATTTCTGCTGATCAGAATAGCCAAGGTCTTTTCTCAAGGACCGGGCATCATCAAGAACCAAGTCAGTAATGTTCTTATAGGCACTGCGTTCATCCGATTTAAAAAGCCTACGATAGGCTAGCAATGGATCCCGCATCGAGGGAGCCACATGCTCCGTCCCATACCAAGAAATATTATCAAACTGAATCGATTCCTTGTTATCATTGTGACTATTACAGCTAAATTCAAGAGTCTTAAAAGGAGTATCTTTACCAATTTCATCTGCAAGAATATGATCTAAACTACGTGCCTGAGGGTAAGGCGTATGCTTGAGACTAAACGGACTGGCACTGGAAAGAAAACAGGAAGCACACTGTGCATGCACATCCGTACCCGGCTGAAAAGTACGATCCAATCCCGTGATCAAAGTAACCTTATCCTTCAGCCCATTCAAGGGTTTCATGGTTGGAGTCAACTTTAGATCATGAAGACCGACTCCCAGATTCGAACGAGTACTTTCTGCATCAAAATTATCATTATTAAAGTTTCTTTGCACTGAACTCTGTCCCTCGCCTGGAAAGAAAGTCTTCCGAACCACCCCGATGGGCACATAATAAAAAGCCGCACGCTGAGGGATTTTATAATTCTTGCTACCAACCGCCAAGCTTTCCATCCATGGCAGAGCAAGGGCGGAGGTTCCTAGTCCGCGAAGAAAAGTACGGCGGCCAATATTTTTCATCGTTTTCATATTTTCAAAATTTACTTTTTATAGTTAAGGCAAGTTTAACACTTGGCCCGCGGAATGGTTTCGACTTAACAACTGCGTGGATCAAAGACTTCATCGAATAATTTTCTCCCTCTACACTTTCCACGATCTCATCGAGTGCCAGAGAGTCAGAGGGATTAAGTTCACGACCGAGTCCAAAGGCAAGAAGGTGACCCGCAAGCCCACGAACAAAGCGGTTTTTTTCTTTAAGAATGGCATCCTTAAATTCAATTATATTAGAAAATTTATGGCTTCGGAAAAGAGTTCCACTTGCATCCACCTCCCGCCCATTATGGTATTTTTCCCGCCAACGCCCGACCGGGTCAAAATTCTCCAAGGCAAAACCCAACGGATCAAGTTTTTCATGACATCCAGCACAATCAGCCCGTTCCCGATGATCTGCAAACCGCTCACGTAAAGTCAGGCTGTCATCCACCTCCTTTTCTTCCGGAAGTGGTGGAACTTCTGCAGGAGGAGGTGGTGGTGGTGAATTAAAAATAACCCCCGCAACCCAGGCACCCCGGGTAATCGGTTTCGTTTCTAAAGGACCTGAGGTCATCGTCATCACCGCCCCATTGGTAATCAAACCACCATGCCTGCGGTCCTTCACTGACTGCCTTGTAAATCGAATGGTTACCGGGCCACCAAGCTTTCCATTGGGTGCGTCCCCATACCATTTGCTCAGCCGTGCAGAACGAAAGGTATAATTTGAATCAATCAGCTCAAGAACAGAACGATCTTCGATCAAGACCGTTTCAAAAAGTAGGAGCGGCTCCATCATCATGTCCATGGTCGTTCGGTAAAGAGGTGGACCATAATAAAAATCTCGGTACTTCTTCTCATCGGGCACCGCCGATATAATCCGGTCCAACTGCAACCATTGAGTAGGAAACGAATCACAAAACCTTTTAAGTTTTTCATCCGTAAGCATTCGGTCAACTTGTTTAGTCAATTGCTCGTCCTGGCTAAGGGTAGCCTCCATTGCCACATCGAGTAACTGATCATCCGGCACACTTCCCCAAAGGAAAAAGGACAGGCGGGATGCTAAATTCAGGTTTTGCCTAGACTCCGACTCCCTACTTTCTTCCCCTCCCCGGTCATAGAGATAAAGAAAGCGAGGGGAAGCGAGAATTGCGGAAAAGACATCTTTCATGGCATCGCCCATTTCCATACCTTTATTCATTTCCTGCTCTGCGAATGAATAATATTTGCTAAAAGTTTTATCATCAACCGGAGCCCGAAAAGCTCTCTTGAGCAGGTGTTGCAGTCGCGATTTTAATTCATCCATCTGATTAATTCCCCGCTTGGATTTCTCAAAATATTGTGTCCATACCCCTACATTTTTTGGATTAAACGAAGGGCTCTTAACTATACTCTGACTTAACCGGAAGAAATCTTCCATTAACAGTGGGGAAAGAGAAAGGTGATCTCCTTGGGTATCATAACCATTCTCCGCCCGCAGGTCCTGAGGAAATGGAGCCACGCCGTCCATCCTTGGTTCAATGAGACCAGACTTCCCTAGCGGTCGACTACTCACCATCATCTTAGCCGGCATTTTACCGGATGCCGGTTTAAAGTATCCTGACCGATCACGCATCATTTTTTCAGGCAAGGGAAAGACCTCCACCTTCAACTCAAGCAAATCCTTCACTGCATTGGCGTATTGAAATCTTGTCATTCTGCGAATAGGGGCTTTAACCAAATCCTTCTCCGATCCGGAAACGGATTCTGCTAAAAGCTTTTTTAACTCGGCGACAATCATTTTTCGCTCGGTATTGTCAATAGGCTGATTTCCTTCAGGTGGCATCTCACCAAAGTCGATCACTTCCATTATCGTCTGCAGCAGTTCCGGATCGCCTTTTAGGTCTTTTCCTTCTGTAAAAGAGATCAAATTAACCTCCCCCTTAACTTTGCCCTTCATACCATGACACTCGATGCAATAGGATTCAAATGAGCCCTCAATCGAAAATTCTTTTTTAGCTAAAACCGACTGACTCAAAAAACATAAAACCAGGACCATTCTCAGAAAAAGCTCGGGAGCGAGATACACATTTGGGAATCGGAAAGTCACAATTTTTTATTCCTGATTAGAAAAAAAGCTTAGACAAGGTTTAAAGAAGCTTTTTGAGAAAATTTTTCACGGAAGAAAAAGTCTGCTTTGTTGGATTGTAAAAATTAAGCAATTCCTCAATCTATGTCTCATGTTCTCCTTGGGTCAGCTACCGCTTAAATCCAATCTTTTCCTGTCACCTCTTGCAGGCTACACCAACCTGCCATTCCGTTTGGTCATCCGCGAAATTGGCGGGGTTGATCTTTGCACCACAGATCTTGTAAACGCCCGATCCCTCATTGAACAGAACCCCAAAGCACTCAAATTAATTGAAACGAATAAGCAGGATAACCCCCTGTCCGTTCAATTATTTGGTGGCGTCAAAGAGGAAATGAGAGATGCCGCGGTGATGCTTGTTGAAAAAGGGATCGATTCCATCGATGTCAACATGGGCTGCCCCGTACCAAAGGTTACCAAAACCGGAGGCGGAGCCAGTATGATGACGGAGCTGCCCAAAACTCAGGAATTGATTCGGGCAATGACCGATGCCGTCGATGTTCCGATCACGGCCAAGATGCGACTCGGATGGGATGGTGAAAACCTTACTGCTCCCGATCTCGCCCGGGCTTTGGAAGATGCGGGCGTGGCTGCCATATTTGTACATGGTCGAACCCGCGCCCAGGGATTTGATGGAGTTGTGAACCTGGAGGGCATCCGTAGGGTTGTGGAGGCAGTAGATCAAATTCCGGTAATAGGAAATGGAGACGTGACCACACCACAAGCCGCTAAGCATATGATTGATCACACGAGTTGCCATGGCATCTCAGCTGGGCGTGGGGCTTTTTATAATCCCTGGATTTTTCTCCACACCCAGAAATATTTAGAAACAGGAGTCCTTCCTGCTGATCCTAGCTTTGATGAACGAATACGGGTCATGCGTAGGCATTACGATCTGATGGTAGAAGTATTTGGCGAGGATCGTGGATCTCTCCAGTTTCGTAAAGTTGCTCCGTGGTATTCGAAGCGATTTGGCCCAGTCAAGCCATTCAATAACGCCGTGGTCAGGATCAGTTCAAGGTCAGACTTCGAGAGGGTTTTAACCGATTACTTGGAGTGGAGAAAGAAATTCACCGATGACTCAGGGGAACTGCTTGATCGCTATCAAATGCCTCCGATGATTGCCTCTTTTATGGAAGAGGAAGTCGCACACCAAGCGAAGCAGAGAAAAGAAATTGCTGTACCCAAAGGACCCATAGAAGTCTGGTAAGAAGAAAGTGCTAGGCACGATTCCAGGGCATTTTAGCTATAATCATTCCCATTCCACAGGTATCCGTAACCCCTGCAAAAACCAAGCCTGCACCGACAAAGGCTGATAATCCATAGCCAGCTGGATTGTAGAAATGTCCGACCACCGATCCGATGACGATCAAAGCACCTGCGGCGATCCGCACCTGTCTTTCCAGTGACATTACTTTCTTTCCCTCGACTACCGGGAGTCCAGCAGACTGCCAAGCGGAAGTTCCCCCTTCCACATTTGCAATCTTTGTAAAACCTGCACCCTCCAACTTCTGACAGACCTTCATCGACCGGCCTCCGGATTGGCAAATAACATGCACTTCATGAGTTTTAGAGAAGCTCAATCTGCTTAAGTCAAATGATTCCATCGGATGGTTGATTGCGCCATTAGCGTGAACTGATCCAAATTCAGCAGGAGTTCGTACATCGATCAGGGGTATGGAATTATTGGATTGGCGTTCTTGGTGGGATACTTGAACTGATAGGTTTTTCATATATTTGCTGAAGGATAATTAGGGAGTTGAAAATTTTGAACGCATGCACGCAAGAATCGCATGCACCTGAACTTCGCAAATTTGATAATAGGTTTTTTGACCCTCTTTCTCCACCGATAGCAGACCACAGCGCTGCATTAGGCGGAGGTGCTCGGAAGCAACATGACTGCGAATGGAGCATGCCTCGGCCAACTCCCCCACCGTCCAGCGGTTGGACTCGAGCAGGAAAAGAATTTTCAATCGGACCGGATGAGCTAATGCACGCAAGCATTCAGCGGCTTGTCCTAATAGACGATCATTGGGTAAAGTAAACTGAGCTACCATTATTGATATATCGATATATTGCGATATATAAAAATTCAAGATCAATTGTTCCTGCTAAATAATTTTTAAATCTTGGCTATCTATACTTCTGCCATGCATATTCGATCTAATACGCATGAGCTTGTTCAAAATCCCCCGAGCCACCCCTCCTATAATCCTTGTGGGTTTGCTCGGATCTGTAGTGGCAGTACTTTTCCACCATGCGATTCACTTTATTCATCATTCGATATGGACTCCCCTATCTGCGGGA
>Ga0206131_10002985_pt1 | contig 19879 bp, 21 predicted proteins | sample Helgoland_Spring_FD_148636 | JGI IMG/M metagenome (GOLD analysis project Ga0206131, IMG submission 148636) | Pelagic subsurface seawater microbial communities from Kabeltonne, Helgoland, North Sea - Helgoland_Spring_Bloom_20160517_1 | ecosystem: Environmental > Aquatic > Marine > Epipelagic ...
ACAGAAAAGGAAACACAAACGGCAGCACAAGCCCAAGCAACACAAGCCCAAGCAACACAAGCCCAAGCAACACAAGCCCAAGCAACACAAGCCCAAGCAACACAAGCCCAAGCAACACAAGCCCAAACAAATTTAAAAGATATCCCAATTGAAAATGAAAATGTAGCTTTGAATGTTTTAGTTGGTATGTTAAACATCGCTCAAAAACGCGGTGCATTTAATATGGAAGAATCCGCAAAAGCTTGGGAATGCGTTCAAATGTTTATGAAACCATCTCAATAAAATGTTATAAAATTATAATTTACAAATTATAATTTTATTTTTTACAACCAGAGCACGACATCTGTCTTAATTTTAATTCATCATCAATCCAGTTATTTTCGCGCTTTTGTCCATCAAAATCGCCCATTTTTATTGCTTTATCGGTTTTATCGTGACCCTCCCAACTGGATGACATTGGGTTGGTATCCATTTCAATATTATCTAAATATGATTTTACACCAACTTTCTGATCCTGTGGATCCATTGATTTTGTAAATTTATTATGATTTATGGAGAAATCAACTGGGGAAACTTGTTTAATATGGTTTGTATTATCAACCTTATATGTGGTTTTTCTATCTAATTTTTTAGTGTCTATAAATTCGGTGTCTTTAGCTAAAATTGAACTATTATTAATATTATATTCTTTTGCAATGTGACTAGGCAACCCACCATCAACGTCTAATGGATCGTTGTGTAAGCGAAATCCTTTATTATTTTGCACGTCGTAAGTTTCCTGATAATACAATATTGGACATTTAATATTTAAATGTTGTTGATATTTAATAAATTGCGCGTAATCTTCTAAACTTTCAAATTTAATAGGGTTTACACCCGGTATTAGTGCTTTTTTTGTATTAACCAAATGTATTTCTTTACCTTGTTTAATTAATAAATTTGGACATTTATCCATAACGTCAAAGGTTTCTTTAACTAAATCTTTATGTTTATAAGATAAATTAAATAATAGCCCTAAAATAAAGAAGCCAATAATAATTGAAATTTTTAAATGCATTGATATATATATATTTTGTAATATATTAATTTCTCATTAAATTGTATATGTATTTTTTTGATTCAGTTGAAAATGATATAAAGGATTTAAATAAAAAAATGCGTAATAGTAAAAAAGAAAAACATTCAACGGTTGTGTTCTTTTTAGCACCGTGGTGTGGACATTGTCAAAAATTAAAACCAGTTTTGGATACTATCCAATCTGATCTTGGAAAAACTAAATACAATGGTATTATGGCAAAAGTGTATGATACCGATATAAATAAAATGCGTTATAAAAAGGATGTCAACGCGTTTCCAACAATATCTGTTTTTAATAACAAAGGTAAATATGAAGATTATAAGGGTTCTCGCGATGAAAAAGATTTAAGTAGATTTTTAGTAAGTGTATTTGAAAAAAATAAAAAACGTTTTGATAAAATAAAAAGAATTAAGAGAATGACCCAGAAATTAATTGGTCTAAAAAAGGGTAAATCTATATTAAAAAGAATGAATAAAAAAAAATCAAGAATAAATCCATTAAAAAAGATATCAACAATTTATAAAAAAATCAGAACGACATTAAAAAAGAAAAAAGGTAAAAAGAAAAGAGGTAAAAGTAAATATGAAGTAACTTATCAAATGGGTGGAAGAGGGAGCAAGAAAAAGAGCAACAAGAAAATAAGATGTGGAAATTTGAATAGAAAAAAAAAAGGATATACATTGAAAAGAGCTGAAAGAAAATGTTTAAAAAATAAGGATTGCAATTTCAGTTCGCAGATGGCGATGAAAGGGTACCCAAAACCGTGTAATCCAAAAAAAAAATATTGGAAAAAACAAGGTGTGACTTGGAAAAAACTGGGTGTGCATTAAATATTATTAATATGTTTTTGGAGAATTTCTTGTATGGGGGTTTCGGGTTTCCAAGTTTCCCATTTATTCTTAATGTTATTTAAACTAACACATAAAGCACATTTGCATTCGCTTAATTTAAAAGATTCTTCAATATCTTCTTCAAAAATTATTTCATTTTTTTCTTCGCCTGTTTCTTCCTCTTTTTCTTCGCCAGTTTCTTCCTCCTCGCTATCGGATGAATCATCGTATAATTCTTTAACAATTTTTTCTATATTTTCAATTAAATTTTGTCTATTATAAAATAGAAATACTTCTAACATAAAACAACGTTTAATATCTTCTTTTGTAATCATTTTACGACCCGAATGTTTAGTATAATATCCAGCCGTTTTTAAAGCATTTTCTGTAAAATGAACAATTGTACCAATCACATTTTTTTCCATATCGTCTTGTTCTTGATTAGCTTGTACAGAGTTAAACCCTGATTTCATAAACGAAAAATCACTTTTATCCATTATTTAAATTTATATAATTATATAATTTTAAATAAAAATAATCAATTTTAAATATCAAATTTATATAAATGTTATTTAAAATATTTAAAATATTTATGTATTTGTTAATATTTTTGTTAATAATATTGTTAATATTCTTGTCAATTACTATTTTTAATGGGGGATTGTTAAATAATTCAATAAATATTTTAATATAATATTTTAATATAATATATATGCATTGGGTATTATCTGCCTTCATAGCATCATTTATAATAGCAACATCGTATTTAATAAGAAAAAAAATATTACAAAAACATTCAATATTTAATTTAATGTTTTATATATATATTGGTTTAATAATATCAGCAACGGTATGTGCCATTTTAATAAAATATAAAGAAGGAATTAAATATTTTGATAATCAAACAAAAGTATTAGCATTAGCTGCTGGAGCAATGATACCATTCGCCATATATTCTTTAACAAATTCTTTAAAAAATGTAAAAAATCCAGCATATACAAGTATTGTTTTCGCTGTATTTCAAACTATAATACTCTTTTTATTATCAATATATATACTAAAATCATCATATAATAAATTTACATTGATTGGTACTTTTATTGCTTTGGTTGGTGTGGCTATAATTGTTTTAAATCAATAAAATATATTTTATAAGTATATATGTGGGAATTATATGGAATTGCTTCTGGGTCAATATTTACATTTTCAATATTAGCAAGAAAATATTTATTTCTAAAAAAATATAGTACAAAAGATATTTTATTTTTTTACTTTCTTGGAACATTGATAGCGAGTTGCATTATGTTGACTGTGTTGTGCCCGACTAAAAATAAAATAATGAAATTTGATAAAAAATTTATTTTGATAGCATTTTTTTCAGGATTTATTGTAACATTTGGTGCATTTTTTAAAACAAATGCATATCGTTTGGTAAATAATGTAACATATGTTGAAACATTTACAGTTGTCTATAAAACAATACTGTTATTACTCTTTTCATTTTTATTGTTTCATATAACTTGTAATAAAATGACAATCATAGGTATACTATTTTCGTTGATTGGTGTGTATTTAATTTTACGATATCAATAAAATTATAATTTTGAAGGGAAATGTTTTATTCTAATATAATAATTTCCTTCCAAATCGGGAATGACAGTAATTTCATTTTGTTCTATTTTATTAAAAAGCTCAATAACATTTTTTAATAAATCTTTCTTTGCAGATGTTAACATACTTTTGTAAGTAATCCAAGAAGCAGCACTATCGGTTGGTTTTTTAATATTGTGGAATTTATACCAATTTATAATAAGTTTTTCCAATTCTTTAAAGTATAAAGGCATCCTTGTAAAAGTTTATTGATTTTTTTTTAAATTAGATTTATATATTTTCTAAGAAAATTAAAATTGATATTTAAAAAATATATAAATATAAAATTATTGAACATAGTTATATAATTTATAAAATGAATGGTGAGGCAAAAACGTATGTGAAACTTTTTGATTTCAAAATATACAACGATAATCCATTTACAGAAGAATCTGATTCAGAAGATGAAAAAAAATATAAAGAAAAAAAGGATGACAAGGAAACAATCATACAAATGTTTGGTATGAATGAAACGGGTGAAACATATTCGTTGTATGTTACAGATTTCCAACCATTCTTTTACGTGAAAGTTCCTGATAATTGGGATAAAAATAATTTACATAAATTTATTACTCAAATTAAAAAAGAAAAAAATAAAAATAAGAAATTAATCATTGGTAAATATTATCAAGATTCAATAGTTAAAGGGAAATTAATAAATAAGAAAACATTATACGGGTTTGATAATAATAAAAATTATCAATTTATACAACTAGTCTTTAAGAATACAACAGTATTTAATAAAGTAAAAAGTTTGTGGTATACTGAAGATAAGGATTTTAGGAAACGAAAATTGAAATGCGGTGGATGGCACGGAACCGAATTATATGAAGCAAAATTACCACCATTGTTGCGTTATTTCCACATTCAAAATATTTCACCTTCTGGGTGGATATCATTTAAAGAGGCGGATATCATTGACAACGAAGGTGATGTGAACACTTGTTGCGATTATGAATATTGGTTGGATTATAAAGATATACAACCAGAAAGAGAAAAAGAAGACGCAATCCCTTTAAAGATATGTAGTTTTGATATTGAGGCTTCATCAAGTCACGGAGATTTTCCTCTAGCAAAGAAAACCTATTTGAAATTGTGTCGTGAAATAGTGAATTATTGGAATAAGAATGAAATAAAAACCATTGGTAAAGAAGAGAAGGAACAATTGTTCAAAGAATTGGTATATACTGCTTTTGGATATTCCGATAAAGAAGATATTAGTGAAATATTCCTTAAAAAAAAAAGCAGTAAAGAGAAAATTTCAAAATTTATTATAACTATTTTAAAGGATAATATAAAAAAATTCAAACAATGGGCTAAAAAAGAAACATATTCTCAAAATAACTTCAATGATAAAGGTATTAAAGGAAAAAAAATAATATTTAAAAATAAAGATTTGAATAATAAAAATATTATTGCTTTATTGGATAGTAATGAAGATGTATTATTCAAAGGAGAAATATTGAATAGAATTTTTACGGGTTTTTATAATTATTCAAAAATAACTTTATTTGATAATGAAGATAAAAGTGAAAAGCCAGGAATTATTGCAAATATTGATAATATGGTATTAGATTTAGATGATGATGATGTGTATAAGTACGGTGAAAATAAAGGAGAAAAAAAATATACTTTTATAGAATCAAATTTAAAATATAATTCTTCCAATATTAAACCAAATATATGCCTTCCGTATGTGGAAGGAGATAAAGTAACGTTTATTGGATCCACTTTTATGAGAATGGGTGAGAAAGAACAATATAAAAATAACATGATAGTATTAAATTCGTGTAGTGATTGTCCAGAAGTACCTCATTGTGAGATAGAAACATATGAAACAGAAAAAGAAGTTCTGTTGGCGTGGACCGAAATGATACAACGTGAAGATCCGGACGTAATTATTGGATATAATATTTTTGGTTTTGATTATAAGTTTATGATAGAAAGATCAGAAGAATTGAGTTGTAAAGATGATTTTCTGAAATTATCGCGAAATTTAAATGAAGATTCGCGGGTTATACATTCAAGTATTAAAATTGCTAGTGGAACACACGATTTGCAATATATTGAAATGACAGGACGATTGCAATTAGATTTATATAATTATTTTAGACGCGAAGTGAACCTTCCATCATATAAATTAGATTATGTTGCGTCACATTTCATAGGTGATATGATAAGCAATATAGAATATAAAGAAGAGGAGAAAAAGACGGAAATACATAGTAAAAATTTGGTAGGATTAAAAGATGGTCATTATATTTGTTTTGAAATTTTGGGTCATTCCAATGATATGTATCGCAACGGTAAAAAATTCATCGTGGAAGGGTTGGATACGACAGAGGGTTTATTTAAAATTTCAGTAAATATATCAGAATTAAAAGGAAAGAAGTTTCGTTGGTGTATGGCAAAAGATGATGTAACGCCGCAAGATATTTTCCGTTTAACGAATGAAGGACCCGACGAAAGAGCAATTATTGCAAAATATTGTTTTCAGGATTGTAACCTAGTTCATAATTTAATGGTTAAAAATGATATTTTAACAGGAATGTCTGAGATTGCAAATATTTGTTATGTACCGATTAACTTTATTATTATGCGGGGTCAAGGTATTAAGCTTCTTAGTTTTATTGCAAAAAAATGTTCGGAAAAAAATACATTGATGCCTGTTCTAGATGTTGATAAGGGTGATTCAAGTTATGAAGGCGCGATTTGTTTAAAACCACATTGTGGATTATACATTGACAACCCCGTAGCAGTTGTTGATTATGCATCACTGTATCCAAGTTCAATGATTAGTGAAAATATTTCACACGATAGTAAGGTATGGACGAAAGAATATAATTTGGATGGTAACATTGTTATAGATATTTCTGGTAATCCAAAAATATATGGAAAACAAGATAGAAATGGTAATTTTATATATGATAATTTACCGGATTATGAATATGTGGATATTACATATGATAGATATATATGGCGTAGAAAGGGTGCTGGAAAAGCACAAGAAAAAGTAAAAGTGGGGACAAAGACGTGTAGATTTGCGCAATTTCCAAACAATAAAAAAGCTATTATGCCGTCAGTATTACAAGAATTGTTGGCTGGGAGAAAAGCTACCAGAAAATTTATTAAATATAAAACAGTAACAACATCATCGGGAGAAACATTCAGCGGTTTATTAAAAAAAAAAGATACAAAATATATCGTAACAGGTGAAAAAGAAACAATGGTATTTCAACAGTCGGATGTGATAAAAGTGGAAGATACATATGATGATTTTATGAAGAATGTATTTGATAAGCGTCAACAAGGTTTAAAAGTAACGGCGAATTCGCTTTATGGTCAATGTGGTGCAAAAACGAGTAGTTTCTATGAGATGGATATTGCTGCGTCAACAACGGCTACGGGTAGAAAGTTGTTGATATATGGAAAAAAAATCATTGAAGGAATTTATGGAAATAAAATTTGTGATACAAAATATGGAAAAATTCGCTGTAAATCAAAAGTTGTTTATGGAGACAGTGTTACTGGAGATACACCTCTTTTATTAAAAGATAATAATGGAAATATAGTATTCAAACAAATAGATAATTTAAATAATTTAAATTGGGAATCTTATGAGGGATTTAAAATAAATGAAACAAATAGAACAGAAAAACAACAAAAAAAAGTTAATTATAAAATTTATACATCGGGTGGTTGGAGTAATATTGTTAGAGTTATTAGACATAAAACAATAAAAAAAATATATAGAATAACAACTCATACCGGAATGGTTGACGTAACTGAAGACCATAGTTTGTTAGATGAAAGTTTAAATAAAGTTAAACCAAAAGATGTTAAAATAGGGATGAAATTATGTCATAATTATCCAACTTTTGAAAAAAAATCTTTAAAATTATCTGATATTATGAGTTATATTGAAAATATTGGCAACAAAACAATATTGGAAAAAAAAGCATTTATATTTGGATTCTTTTATGGTGATGGGTCTTGTGGAAAATATGATTGTCCATCTGGTAAAAAATATTCGTGGGCTCTTAATAATAAAAATATAGAAAATTGTCTAATTTTACAATCATTATGTGAAGAAATATTTGAATGTAATTTTAAAATAAATGATACTATTAAAAGTAGTGGTGTATACAAAGTTGTCCCCAATTGTGGAAATATAAAAAAATTTGTTGATATTTTTAGAAATAAATTTTATAATAAAGATAAATATAAAATAATACCAGATAGATATTTAAATTGTGATTACGAAGAAAAACTTGCATATTTTTCAGGATATTATTGGGCAGATGGATCAAAATGTCATAATGAAAATACAAAATGTATAAGAATGGATAATAAGGGAAAAATTGGTTCAGCAATGTTATATTATTTTACACAATCATTGGGATTTAATGTGTCTTTAAATACTAGAAAGGATAAGAAAGACATTATTAGATTGACGGCGACGGTAAATAAACAAAGAAAACATCCGAATATTATTAAAAAAATAGACGTATTGGGTGTGTCAACTGGGTTTGTTTATGATATTGAAACAGACGTTGGTAATTTCAATACTGGATTCCCCCTTATAGTGAAGAATACGGATTCTTGTTTTATGACCTTTAACCCTCACAAATTGGATGGGACAAAAATAGTGGGAAAGGAGGCGTTGGATATAACAATAGAATTGGCGATAGAATGCGGCGAATTGGCGAGTAAATTCTTAAAACCGCCGCACGATTTGGAGTATGAAAAAACATTTGATCCATTCTTGCTATTGTCAAAAAAGAGATATGTTGGTATGTTGTATGAAACGGATATTAATAAATGTAAAAGAAAGTCAATGGGAATTGTATTGAAAAGGAGGGATAATGCACCAGTTGTGAAAGATATTTATGGTGGAATTATAGATATTATAATGAAAGAACAAAATATTGAAAAATCTGTTTTATTTACAAAGCAATTTCTTCAAGATATTATTGATGAAAAAATAGGATTGGATAAATTAATTATTACCAAATCATTGCGTGGGTTTTATAAAAATCCGGAAAGCATCGCGCACAAAGTGTTGGCGGATAGGATTGGTAAACGCGATCCGGGTAATAAACCATCAAATGGTAGTAGGATACCTTATATATTTATACAAACTGATCGTAAGGTAAAATTACAGGGAGATAGAATTGAAAACCCCGATTATATAAAAAAACATAAGTTGAAGCCTGATTATAAAATTTACATAACAAATCAGATTATGAAACCGGTGACGCAAATTTATGCTTTGGTATTGGAAGAATTAAAAATATTTAAGAAGCGGAGAAAGCCTTTTGAAAGAAAGGTGCGATCATTGCAGAGAAAATGGAAAGATGATGAGAAAAAATGCGATGAATATATTATGAAAGAGCGAAATAAACACGTGAAGGAATTAATATTTGATGATGTTTTGCGAATATATGGTAATAAAAGAAATGGTCAACCAACCATCCAGAGTATGTTTGCATTTTAAATATATTTTCAAATTAATTTAAATATATTTTTTTTTTAATAAATATAATGACTGAAAAAGTAGCAATCGGAATTGATTTGGGAACAACGTATTCTTGCGTCGGAGTTTGGAAAAATAATAATGTTGAAATTATTGCAAATGACCAGGGCAATAGAACAACGCCATCTTATGTTGGATTTACAGATTCTGAAAGATTAATTGGTAATGCCGCAAAAAATCAAGTATCCATGAATACTGATAATACGGTATTTGATGCAAAGAGATTAATTGGGCGAAGATTCTCAGATCCACAAATTCAAAAAGATATGGAACATTGGCCTTTTAGGGTTAAGGCAGATGAAAATGATAAACCTATTATCACAGTTGAGTATAAAGGAGAAGACAAAGATATGAAACCCGAAGAAGTATCTGCGATGATTTTAACAAAGATGAAACAAGTTGCTGAAAATTTCTTGGGAAAAACTGTTGATTCTGCGGTAATTACAGTTCCCGCGTATTTCAATGATGCACAGAGACAAGCAACAAAAGACGCTGGTACGATTGCAGGGTTAAATGTATTGCGAATTATCAACGAACCGACCGCCGCCGCAATTGCGTATGGTTTGGATGCAAATGCGAAGGAAGAACAAACTGTACTTATTTTTGATTTGGGAGGCGGAACATTTGATGTTTCATTGTTAACGATTGATGATGGTATTTTTGAAGTAATGGCCACAGCTGGAAATACTCATTTGGGTGGTGAGGATTTTGACAACAGAATGGTTGAATATTTCGTTGAAGAGATAAAGAAAAAACAAAGAATAGACATTAAAGAAAATAAAAGAGCAATGCGTAAATTGAGGACAGCTTGCGAAAGAGCAAAGCGAACATTATCCACTGGAACACAAGCATTCATAGAAATAGACGGGTTGGCAGAGGGGCAAGATTTTAGTTCAACGCTTACCAGAGCTAGGTTTAATGATATTAATATGGATTATTTTAGAAAATGCATTGAACCAGTTGAAAAAGTATTGAAAGATGCAAAGGTAAGTAAAAATGCCGTTGATAAAATTGTATTGGTTGGTGGTTCAACTAGAATCCCAAAAATTCAAGAAATGTTATCTGAATATTTTAATAATAAAGAATTATGTAAAGATATTAATCCTGATGAGGCGATTGCTTATGGTGCAACGGTTCAAGCTGCAATTTTATCGGGTATTAAATCATCTAAGATTGATGAACTTTTATTATTGGATGTGGCTCCATTGTCATTGGGTATTGAGACTGCTGGTGGTGTAATGACAAATTTAATTACTAGAAATACGACGGTTCCTACAAAGAAAAGTCAAACATTTTCAACATATGCGGATAATCAACCAGGCGTTTTGATTCAAGTTTTTGAGGGGGAAAGAAAATTTACAAAAGATAATAATTCATTGGGTAAATTTCAATTGGATGGGATACCACCTATGCCGAGGGGGTCTCCACAGATTGAGGTAACTTATGATATTGATGCGAATGGTATTTTAACTGTTTCTGCTGTTGAAAAAAGTACGGGTAAAGAACAAAAAATTACAATTAAAAACGACAAGGGACGATTAAGTAAGGAAGAAGTTGAAAGGATGGTCCAAGAGGCTGAAAAATTTAAAGAGGAGGATGAAAGAAATGCCGCTAAAATTGAAGCTAAAAGTAAATTAGAAAATTACTGTTATTCGTTAAAAAATTCAGTAAATGATGAAAAGTTAAAAGATAAGATTTCATCGGAAGATAAGGAAACAATAACACATAATGTTGATGAAACAATAAAATGGTTAGATGATAATCAAACAAACGACGTTGATGATTACGATTCAAAGCAAAAAGAATTAGAAGGTATTTGTTCGCCGATTATGATGAAAGTTTATCAACAAGCGGCACCACAAGGTGGAATGCCGGGAGGAATGCCAGGTGGAATGCCGGGAGGAATGCCGGGAGGAATGCCGGGAATGTCACCAGAAATGATGCAAGAGATGATGTCAAAAATGTCGTCAGAAACTTCACCATCTGCACCTCCGGTTCAGGAAACAGCAAATAATATTGAAATTGAAGAAGTGGATTAAAATAATTTATTTTTTTGAATAATATCTTTTAATTTTAAAAAATATTTTTCATCAACTTTTAATGTATCGGATGATTTTGGATGAGACATATTTGGACAAACAAAATAATATAAATGATCGCCAATAGATGGCCAATTATCTAAATATCCGAATTTATTAATTTCGCCTTCCAATTGTAAACAATGTTCCTTTTTTAATTCTATAATTTCGTTACCATTTGTTATTTTCAAAGACATTTTATAATTTAAATAAAATTATTTATTTAAATTATTATTTAATCAACATCATCTCCATCATCTTCATCATCTGCTTTTTCTTCTGCTTTTTCTTCTGCTTTTTCTTCTGCTTTTTCTTCTTGTGTAAATCGTCTTGTATTAAAATTTTGATCAGTGGTTGGTAAATTAAATGAAAATTCGGTTGTAAAAAAATCAGTAATATTTGAGGTGTTATTTAAATTATTAGAAACGGCACCAAATAAACTGTTGGCAACTTGTTCAGATAAATCCATAAAATTCTGACTATTATCCATAATAGTATTTGTTATATTTTGTTCAATATCACTGACTAACGACTCTATTCCATCTGAACCATTGATGAATGTTGAAACAATTGGGTCTCTCCAGGTTACTGGGTTTCTTTCTTGTAAATTATTTGATAAATCGGTATTTGGTGTTGCCCCTGATAAAGGTCTTGTTGGTCTAGGTGCTCCAGCCACGGGTGTTGCTGGTCTAGGTGGTGGTCTAGGTTGTGCTATAAGTGATGTTCTAGGTTGTGTTATGGGTGATGTTCTAGGTTGTGTTATGGGTGATGTTCTAGGTTGTGTTATGGGTGATGTTCTAGTCGTTGCTGCTAAATTATAACGACAAATGGGACACCTTGTATCTCTTTCAAACCATCTCAGTAAAGAGTCGCGATTAAATAAATGACCACAATGATAAATTCTAGAAACAATTTCGTTATCATTAAATTGTCGTTGGGTTATAGCGCATCTTGATGTTATTGGTAAATCCATAAGTGTTCTAATATTTATCCAAGTATCATATGTCGTTTCTCTGATAAAATCAGTGGTGGATAATGGATTGTTTGGGTATCTATCATATAATGAATTATTTATTACATCTTGTGTTGGTGAAAATGAAAAACTAATTGGAAAGCTTGTAGTTGTATTTCTCCTAGGTGGAGTAAAATTTGAATTTATTCTATTTTGTCGTCTTCTTCTTACATTTTCTAAATTATGTGTTTGATCTCCAAAATTATATGAAGGTCTTGTTCTGGATTGGGTATTACGAGGTCTTCGGAAAATCGGTGGCGGCGGAGACGGTGGAGGCGGTGGAGGCGGTGGTGGTGGAAATGCTATAAAAGGTCTATACCAAGAATCGGAAATATTTTGTCGGGTTGTATTCATAGATATCCTATTTCTATCATTGTTTCTCTCATTTGTTGATTCTCGCAAAAGTAGAGTATTAAAATTAGTATGCATTTGCAAATTATTGTTATAGGTAATTATATAAAGATTATTTAAATTTAATAATTGTTCGCGACATAATTGATAATAATTACCATTACTCATTTATAATAAATTTTAATTACTTAATTTTAAGTTACTGTTTTATAAAATATTTAAAAATTATTTAAATATATAAAGATAATATTTTGTATTATGTTAGCAATGTCAAAAGAAAATAAATTTGATAAATATAAAAACAATGGATTAACAGGTTTGGCTAATCTTGGAAATACTTGTTTTATTAATTCAACAATTCAATGTCTATCACATATCTATGAATTAAATCTATTTTTAGATAGTGAAACTTATAAAAAACGTATCAACAAAGTACCTGAAAGTTTATTATTAATAGAATGGGATAAACTGCGGAATTTAATGTGGAGTGAAAATTGTATTATAAAACCAGCGGGATTTATAACTGCTATTCACAAAGTCGCGCATTTAAAAGATAAGGATATATTCACTGGATATGCACAAAATGACTTAACTGAATTTATGAATTTTTTATTTACATCATTTCATGAAGCTATAAAAAGAGAAGTTGATATGAATATTAAAGGCAATGTTAAAAATAAAACAGATAAATTAGCAAAAGTGTGCTATGATATGATGAAAAATATGTATAAGAATGAATATTCTGAATTTTTAAAAATGTTTTATGGTATTTGTGTTTCGGAAATAACATCTTTAGACAGTAATTATGAAAATATTGTACCAGAACCATTTTTTAATATTGATATACCAATTGACAAACACGATACATTAATTGAATGTTTAGAACAATATACGGAAAAGGAAATATTGGATAACGATAATAAAATTTTAAATGATGAAACCGGTAAAAAGGAAAAAGCTAGTAAAAGAATTATGTTTTGGAATTTACCAGATATATTAATTATATCTTTAAAAAGATTTTCAAATAATAATAAAAAAAATGATAAAAAAATAGAGTTTCCGTTAAAAAATTTAGATATGTCAAAATATATTTTAGGTTATGATAAAAATAGTTATAAATATGATTTATTTGGGATTTGCAATCACTATGGTGGCGTTAATGGTGGTCATTATACGGCCTTTGTTAAAAATGCAAATGAATCCTGGTATAACTTTAATGATACAAATGTTTCTAAGATAAAAATTGATGATTTACAGGGCAATGGTGCATATTGTTTTTTTTATAGGAAAGTATGAATAATAAATTTATATATATTTATTATATATATATATATGAATTTAGATGTTTCAACCGATTCGGGTATGTCATTTGTATATGATAAAATAAATGATAAAATGGCACAAGAAGGGAAAAATCCATTAGTATTAGCAGTTTTAATGTCAATTGTAATTTTATATGTATTATTATTTAATGTAATGGGTAAAACAACTGTAAACACGCCATCACAACAATCTAGTAATAAATTTATTGGATTATTTGCTTGGGGTTTATTTTTACTATTAATATCTATAAATGGTCTTCAATATTTTTTTGAAATAAATATCCAAACCGTTGTTAAAAACTTATTTGATAAAAACCCACAAATAGGAATTAACATTAAACCAAAAAAAGGTTTTGAAGATACACAATCAAAACACGAAGTATTCCATATAGGGGATAATGTTTATACATACGACGAGGCAAAAATATTATGCAATGCGTACGATGGAGAATTAGCAAGTTACGAACAAATAGAAAAGTCTTATAACGATGGTGCCGAATGGTGCAGTTATGGGTGGTCAAAAGATCAAATGGCATTGTACCCAACGCAAAAATCAACTTATAATAAATTAAAAGGTGTGTCTGGGTCAGAAAATAGTTGCGGTAGACCTGGTATTAACGGTGGTTATATAAAGAATAAATATTCAAGATTTGGTGCCAATTGTTATGCACCAAAAGATAAACCAACTAATATTGAGAAGAAAGTTATGAACTCTCAATCAATTATCCCAACACAACCCGTAACAGAAGATCAAAAGAAAATTAATTTCTATAAGAAAAACATTCATAGAATTGTTAAAAAACCATTTAATTCTGATAAATGGAGTTCGTTTTAATTTTTAAAATTATAAATAAAAATTAAAATAGAAATATTTTTTTCGTTTTTTTTCGTTTTCTACCTATTTTATGTTTGCGAGTTTGTTTTAAATAAGTTTTTGATTTTAAATCTATTAATTTATCAAATAATGAATCAGATATTACTTCGTTGCTTTCTTTAGTTATTTTTTTGCCACCTGATTGATTATTGGTACCCGATAAAATTGCACCCGATAAAATTGAACCCGATTGATTATTGATAGTTTTTTTTAAAAAAGAATTCTCGTGATTTAATAGCATTAAGGGTAAGGGAATGTTTAAGTTTTTTCTAAAGCCTCCTTTTTTTACATTTTCAGAATAATAATGATTTGCAATAATATTATTTAAATTCATCCCAATGCTTAAAACTTCATTGTTTTTAACATGACAACAAAAATTTTGACAATTCATATAAATATTACTGCTATTCTTATTTTAAACATTTATTTTTTTAAAATATTAATAAAGAAATCTGGATCACTTTCAATCATCCCTAAATCATATTTTTTTTCAACGTTATCATAAATGATTTTAAATAATCTTTCCCAATTCACATTATTTTCATCATTTTTAAAAATACCTCCTCCTAAATATAAATTAATATATTTTTGTTTTATATTTTCAATTTCATCTCTACAATCAGTGATAAAATTTAATTCAAACGCATTTTCCAAAATATCACAAATATCATCATTTTTTAACATTTCATCTAAATCATATTTTTTATCGTCGTCATTACTGTCATCACTATAATAATCCATTAGTTGGAGTCGTTATAAATATATGTTGCCAATTCATTTTTAAATTGTTTTTCATTTTGAATTTTATAACCATAGATTTTTAAAATAGATTTTATTTCCCCCAACATTTCATAAACGACATCTTTATTCGCAGTATTGGGTTCTATATTTTTATCAAGCCAATCATTAAAATTATTCTTTTTTTTATTTTCAATTATTTTTTTTATAAAAGACATTATTACATTCAATTATGAAATTATTTTTAATATTGTTTAATTGTATTTTCGTTTAATTTCATAATTTGTCTTAATTTCTCTGTTACATTTAATGTATTTAATTATTTTTTTTACCTGTTCTTCATTTGAAATACATTCGTTTAAGCAAATTTCTAAAAATTTAAAAGTTAATGGAGATGAATGATTTGTTTGTTGAAATTTTAAAGTACCGTCGGAAATTTCAATTATACTGTCATCTAAATTATGCTGGTGTACATAATTAAAAATTTCATTTGTAAGATTATTTCTATCTTCCCTTAAATTTTTATTTTCTTTTTTTAAGATATTTAAATTATCATCACACCTCACCCACTCTTTAATTTTTGTTTGTAAAAAATCACTCATTTTAAATATATATAATATATTTAGATATATTTAAACTTTTTTAATAATCTATTAACGACGTTTTCTACGTTTAGTTCCTTTTCTACGCCCTTTTCTGCGCCCTTTTCTGCGCCCTTTTCTGCGCTTAGTTCCTTTCCTGCGTTTAACACCGATTGAGCGATCTCTATCAAGTTTGGCATTATTCATATTTTTAAATATAGGAATCATAAATGTTTTATTACCAAATGTTTTCTTTTTTAATTTAACATTGCCACCTAAAAATAAGATTGGAACAATTGCTTCTTTTAATATAGCGCCAAATCCGCTTCCACCACTCTGCCTGCTTCTGCTTCTGCTGCTTCTGTTGCTTCTGCTGTTGTTGCTTCTGCTGTTGTTGCTTCTGCTGTTGTTGCTTCTGCTGCTTCTGCTGTTGTTGCTTCTGCTGTTGTTGCTTCTGCTGCTTCTGCTGTTGTTGCCTCTTCTTTTTCTACTTCTATTAACCATTTTATATATATTATAAATATTAAATTAATTATATTTTTTATTTTTAATCAAATTTAATATTAATTTGCTACGCACCAAAATCAAAAAAATTCCTAAAATTAAAAGAAAACTGATGATAACAAAAATCATAGATAAATAAATATAAGGATATATTTCTTTTAAAACCGTATCAATCACAGGTTTCATTAATTCTTTTATTTCCTCTTTGACATCATCTCTTTTTAAAGTTTTTAAACATTCTTCGATTATTTTTGTCTTGAGACTCATTAATATAATATATATCAACGTTTTTAAATAACAATTTAAATGCGTCTTTATTTAAACATATTTTTCTTCATTTTTTTTAATAATGGGAGATATTTATCAATGTAACGATCCAATGGATTATAAAGATATTAGATTAAGTGTTCCCACACCCGTTCAGGGTGGTGGATATTATTCGAAATTAAAATTTAATGATGATTCTATTTATATCCAAACACCTAAAATATCAACAAAAAATGGAATTTCTATTACAGGTAAAAAAATTTATTCCGATTTGTTATTTGAGCGTGACAATTTGGATTTCATTAGTTTTATAAATAATATTGAAGAATATGTTAAAACATTAATATACGGAAAAAGACATATTTGGTTTACCGAGGAACCATCCGAAGATGACATTGAAGATAATTGGATTTCATCGGTAAAAACATATAAAAGCAATAAATTTTTGATAAGAACAAACATTGAGAGAAATTTAAAAAAAATTAATTTACAGTTATGGGATCAAAATGAAGAAGGAATTAGCATTAATGATATTAATAAAGATTCCAATATAATTGCAATTATTGAAATATCTGGATTAAAATTTAGCAGTAGTAGTTTTCATTTAGATATTGTATTAAAACAAATTATGAAATTTGAAAAGGTTGAACTATTTAGCAAATGTTTAATAAAAAGAAATAAAAAAACAAAACATTTAGAAAAAAATGATACAATTGATAAAAATACGGATACAGAAAAAAATAACGACGATGAGGACGATGAAGACGATGATGACGACGAAGACGATGATGACGATGATGACGACGAAGACGATGATGACGATGAAGACGACGAAGACGATGATGACGACGAAGACGACGATGACGATGATGACGATGAAGACGACGAAGACGACGATGACGATGATGACGATGAGGACGATGGTCTAAATATAAAAAATGTAGAAGATGTAAAAAATGTAGAAGATGTAAAAAATGTAGAAGATGTAAAAAATGTAGAAGATGTAAAAAATGTAGAAGATGTAAAAAATGTAGAAGATGTAAAAAATGTAGAAGATGTAGAAGATGTGAAAAATATGGATATTATTGATATTGAAAAGGTTAGTGATAAACCCAAAATTAATGAAATTATAAAAGCTGAAATTATTAATGATATAAAAAAAAACACATCTTTAGAAAAAAAAAATAAAATCAATGAGTTAAATGAGATAACTTTAGAAATTTCGGATAACAAATCTGAAATATTTAAACTAAAAAAACCAAATGATGTTTATATTGAAATTTATAAAAAAACATTAAAAAAGGCCAAAGAAGCAAAAAATGCAGCTATTAAGGCGTATTTGGAAGCAAAGAAAATCAAACAAGATTATATTTTGGATGAATTGGATTCTTCTGATGCTGATGATTTAGAAGAATTTAGCGAATAAATAGATATTATAATGGTTATTTAATTATATTTTTTTTAAAATTATTTTATTAATAGAATTTATAATGAAAAGAAAGATGTCATCTAAAAATTTTTTAAAAAATGTTAAATCACATCAATTACTTATTTTTATGGCTGTTGTTGTTGGTGGGTACTTTTTATACTCATATTCAAAATCTAAGGGTAATTTACTAGATAATTATGAAGGTCAAAATGTCGCAGCTGGCGCAGTTGCAACAAATGAAACCGTAAGACCATCGCCGCCCGATGGTCACGAAAATAACGAGGCTTCTGTAAATGGAGTAAATACAAATATGCACGGGTTACCACCAAGTTGTGTTAAACAAACGGTAAGTGATCCGCGCGAATTATTGCCACGTGATACCAACAGTGAATTCTCAAAATTAAATCCAGCTGGAAGCGGTGATTTACAAAACGTGTCATTGTTGCAAGCCGGTACCTTACAGGGTATTAATACTGTTGGTACTTCCTTAAGAAATTCCAATCTTCAGTTAAGAAGTGAGCCTGCTAATCCAAGAATGGCCGTTGGTCCGTGGAACAATTCAACTATCTCGGGTGATAATGCAAGGAGAGATTTTGAAATTGGGAAATAGATATATTTAAATTATTATAAATAAATTAAATATATATAATTTATAAATGAAAACAAATGTTTTTGGATATTTATTAATAGCATTTGTACTAATGATTTCAATAAAAATGTATAGAGAATCTGATATGTTTCAATTGAAATGTATTATATCAGATATTGATGGTAAACAATATTGCGTTAGGGAAAGGGCCAAACTAGAACTTGCCGCTGATTTGTTGGCCGTAACGACAAATAATATGAGATTATTGGTTGAGGGTGTTAATGAAAAATATCCAGATAGAGATAATGTTAAACGTTTGGTAAAAAATTTTAATCCTAAAAAGGTAAAAGAAATTTTACCAACAAGCAAGTATACAGCATATTCGGAAAATAAAGGAGAAAGTTTAGCATTTTGCACAACAAAAACAAAGGAAGGTGATAGTTTAATAGATCAAAATACATTAACATTTGTAGCTTTACATGAATTGTCTCATATTGCGACAAAATCAATTGGACATACAACCGAATTTTGGGAAAATTTTAAATTTATTTTGGAGAATGCGGTGGAAATTGGAATATATAAACCAGTTGATTATAAAAATAAACCAAAAGGTTATTGTGGAATGAATATTACTGATAATCCATATTATGATTTATAATTTTTAATTAAATTAAATAAAAATTATAATTTAACGGCGGCGCTTGCGTCTGCGTTTAGTTACCGATTTTCTGCGTTTTCTGCGTTTAGTTACCGATTTTCTGCGTTTTCTTGATGATTTTCTGCGTTTGCTTGATGATTTTCTGCGTTTGCTTGATGATTTTCTGCGTCTGCGACGTCTTCCACCGGTTATTCCTGTGACACTTTTCACTAAATCTTGAAGTCCTGACATTATATAATATATATGTAGAAAAAAATTTCCTAAAGTAATTAATTAAACGCATTGTTTATAAATTTTATAATTGTAATTAAAATCGTTGTGCATAATTACACTTCTATTTTCTATAATTTTGAAGTTATTGGGTATTTTTGGGAATTGTGTA